>ERZ808242.235-NODE-235-length-42150-cov-21.148212_pt1 | contig 42150 bp, 35 predicted proteins | sample MGYA00521244_ERZ808242 | MGnify/ENA primary metagenome ERZ808242 (study PRJEB31516, sample SAMN03275573) | gut metagenome | biome: mammalia-associated habitat; material: feces | host: Papio cynocephalus | place: Kenya | collected 2012-07-27 ... | reverse complement strand
TACTTTATGGTAAAAATCCTAATAATGCATTCTTGCAATGCATAAATGTGTTAATATTTGATGCGGTTGCCCTGCATATACTGCGCTTGGGAATTATGCATAAAGGAGAGTATAAGAAATAAAAGACAGGCTGCCTATTTGGAAGGACAGCCTGTTTGGACGGGGAGTATTTATTATCAGAGCAGAATGAACAGCAGGGGGATAAGGATACCTATAAGGAACTCGATACCGCCGATACCGACAAGCCCATGCTTGCCCTTGAGCATAAAAAGCCCGGTAAGGATGATGAGTATCAGCGAAACGGCGAAGACATCGGAAAAGCACGTCCACGCCTTGCCGGGGTTGTAATGCAGTTTGCTCAGACTACCCAAAACAGGACGTTTCCTAACCTGCTCCAACGTGGCGTTGCCTGTGGGCAAATCCACCACCAAATTGCTATTGCCACGGAGGAACACCTTGAGGGTATTGTCGTCGGGGAAATAGTGCTGTATTTCCTGCCCCGAGACACCGCACGCGGAGAGCCATGCGTCTATCTGTGCTTGATTGGCAGTTGCTTGCGTGGCGGGCGCGAACCGGTACTCGGTGCGTGTGATAGAGTACTGGCTGTTGAACGAGTTCTTATGGTTGAGGGCAATGCCGCTAATGGCGTACACAAGCAACATACCCGCAAACACATAACTCAGTTCGCGGTGAATGATACGAAACCACTTGCGTACCTTGGCACCTCTGCTTGCTTTCGTCTGTTCCATAGTAGGGATAGCGCAAGCCAACTACTCGGTGATGATTTGGTAGGAGACCGCCTCGGCATAGTAGCCCTTGATAGCAGCCTTCTCCGTCTCACAGCCGTTGCCGTCGGTACCGTGTTGCTCGGCAGGGTTGTTGGCTGCTACAGGTTCGGGCTGTACCTCAAAAGCGTGAAGCACACCCTTTACACGGACGATATTGTTGATACAAGCGGCATCAAAATTGCCCATCTTGGCACCTTCGACACGCAATATACGCGGACGGATAATGGTGTCATTGTCCGTATAAACAGTATCGGACTGTGTCCCCATGAGGAAGGCTTTGCGTCCGCCGTGTTTGCAGAGGTGGCTGCATACGCCTTGGAAGGTGATGGTGTCACCGAGTAGAGAATCAGCCTGCGCATAGACCTCGTCGATAGAATAGATTGTCTCTTGTTTTTCTGCGGTTTTGGAGCAGGATGCCAAACCGATGAGAGCCGCAAGGGCTGCAAAGAACATAAACTTTTTCATATTATTGAGATATTTTATTTTCATAACACAATTGTGGCTGTCCTATACCACGATAGGACAGCCACAATTACCGTGCCAATTATCAGAGTTGTTGTCCGAGTGCGTTGAAGAGTTGGTTGCCGCGACGGATATAGAGTTTGCCGTTGATGATGACTTTTTGTGCTTTGTCATCGTTTGCAGGAACGGTTGCTCTGACATTGTCTGTAGGGGTACTCGGTGTACCGGGCAATGTCCATGCAACGAGCGTATTGTACCACTGGGTAGGTTGGTTGAAGGTTTGGTCTGCCAAAGTAACATTCGTATTTTTGAATGCCCGGAAAGTCATCAGCAGCGTGTTTTTGTAGCGTGCAGCACTTGCAGTAGCATTCAACATATTTCCTTGTTTAGCCAGTTGCGTTTTATCCACGAATTGCAGGTCTGCGGTGTATTTGTACAGATTGACGCCGCCACCGCTCGCATAATTGATGGTTAGTATGGTATCTTTGCCAAACGTAACGATACCTGTATGTTGATTGAGGACGGTATTACCTGCGAAAGTAGCATGTAGCAAGTTGCCCGTTGCAGCATCAATATGCATAATGATACCGTCGTACATCTTGCCGGGAGCCGTGCCGCCACCTGCATATATCTCTGTGCCCTTAAACAGGATGCCATTCTGTATGCCGCCTACTACAAAAATGCTGTTGCCGTCTTCCGCCCATGTCATTTGTTGCAGTTGCACGCCCTTGTTGCGGTCTCCTGCTGCGGCTTGTTGAACGGGTGCGATGTAGGAGCAAGTAAGGTTCTTGTCAAGTTGTGCCACAAGGATAGAGCGGTCGTTGATAGTAACCTCTTTTTCTCCCAATTGGAAAGTCTTTGCTGCATCAGCGGTAAGGATATGCCCGACGACCATCAGTTTGCCGTTCTTGTAGGACATATTCATAATTTGGTCAGCCGTTACTGTACCTGTTGCCGTCACGTGTGCCAGATGGTTGAAGTCTTTGTCGGTCTTGATAATGAACGAGTTGGAATAATTATTGAGATATTGCATATCCCCATCCCATTGTCCTGTATGCACGGCACGGAGGGTGTCAGTGCGGATGGCGATGTCCAAGGCTTGCTTGCCTGCGAAGTACAGGTTGCCCTCCTCGTCTTGTGCGATGGCAGTAATAGAAGCCACATCGGTGGCTGTTCCATTGGGTGCCACAGAGGCGGTGTAGAGGGTGGTCATCTTGGTGATTTTACCATTAGGAGTGATATTGACCAGTACAAGATGGTTGAAATTGGAGCCGGTGAACTTGGTCTTCAGGCTATGACTCTCTCCCGTAGCATCAACGAGGGTCAGGTAGGGAATCACTGTGTCGGTTAGTTGGTTCTTGTTGGTGAGGCGGAACTTGAGTGCAAGCACTGCTCCACCGTCTGCTGTTGCACAGAATGCCGCATTGGAATAGTCTCCATCAGTGCTACGGACAGCCCAAATGAGATTGCCTTGCAGATTTACTTTTGTGAAGAGCAGGTTCTTGTTGAAAGATGTCCCCGTCCCATAATCAGCCCCTGTGAATGTCTCGCCTAAGAAAGTGGACTCGTCGGTAGCATTGATAGAGCCGGAATGTCCGAGTACGAAAGCATCTCCGCTACCATTGATTTGGATGTCGAAGATTTGCGTTTGCGGCTTGCCTGCCGGACTGACAAGCGATGAATACCAATTGAGGTTCACCTCGGTCGCAGAGATTGCAGTTGCGACCAAGAGAGAAATAAGTAAAAGATTCTTTCGCATAGTTTTATTGTTTTGAAGTTTATACCTTGTCCTCATTACATTCTGTAATAAGAATAATGGACGGCAAAGTTAATGTATTTACACGAAATAGGCAAAATAAGTTTTATAAATACCCAATTTTAAGGACATGTATATATTGTAATCCCCCCATTTCTGAAGCAAATACCTATTTTTAGGGATTGTGCTCTTCGGTAGATAGCAGTAATTTTACATTCTGTTTGAAAGGACAAAATATAAACAATCAATGTGATATGAAAAAACTTTATCTTCTTTTTGGTGCAGCCATGCTCTTATGCAGTATGATGGCTGCCACATTGGACACCATTCAAGTGAATGGAGTGTACTATCAGTTGAACGAAGAAACGCAGACCGCTGCGGTGATTCGCAAAGACTCGAAGTTCATATACGAACAAGAGTCAGTGGTTATCCCTGTGTCCGTGAGCAAAGGCGAGAAATCGTATGATGTAACAAGTGTAGGACAGGCTGCATTCAACAAAGCCACTTGCAAATCCGTTGTTTTCGCAGAGGGTAGCAAGGTCACGGAAATCGGGCAGCAAGCATTCCAAAGTGCTATGAACTTGGAAGAGTTGGCTCTGCCTGAAGGCGTGAAACATTTGCAATTGACGGCAATACATGGTATTGGCAGTTATGCCGGAATGAAACTGCACAAACTTACCTTGCCTTCCACGATGGATACCTTGGATGTGATGTCGTTGCAGGTTGCCAATCTGGATACGCTGATTTGCAATGCCGTAATGCCTCCGCATTGTGCGCTGACCACGGGTAGGATATTAAAACCATGTTTGCCGTTCACCTCAAACAACTCGCCCGTATTTGTGCCGCGGAATACGAAAGTGATTGTACCTGCAGGCAGTGAGAAATACTACCGCGCAGAGGCTGGATGGGACTATTTCGACTGCTTTGCTGCAGGTGCAACGGACACTCTGCGTGTCGGCAACCTGTACTACACAATCCACAATGACAGTGCATCTGTGATGTCTGATTTAACAGGCAACAAGTATGGTACGTTGGCTTCTGTGGTCATTCCTGCACAAATTGCCAAGACAATATGCACCATTGGCGCGACAGCAACTATTACGCAAAAAGCATTGTCAGTAGTGGCATTGGGCAGGGCTGCATTTAGAAATAACACAACCATTCGGTCGGTATCATTTGCCGCACCAAGCCATATCCAAACTCTCGGAATGCAATCTATGCAAAATATGGAGGGTATGACGGGAACATTAGAATTGCCGGAAGGCTTGAAACTGATTGATATGACGGCTATCTATAGCGATGTGAAAGGGGGTAAAATGCCAGTCAAGAAACTGATATTGCCTTCTACTTTGGATAGCCTTAGTGTGATGTCGGTAGTGCTGAACGAGTTGGAGACCCTTGAGTTTCGTGGCGTAGTGGCTCCCAAATGCCAAGTGCGTGTTACCACCACCCAAACGCAAATCCCATGGGTGGTTAATATGACCAACAAATTCCCGACACCGAAGAATGTGCAAATCATTATTCCTGACGGCTCATACGATTCGTATAAGAACCAAGCGGGTATTGGCGACTATTTCTATTATTTTCACAAAGAGACGACCGGCATTGAAGATGTCGCCAATGGTATTCACACTGCCAATAGCGGCATTTACAATGTATTGGGTGCATATATCGGAACAGATGAAAGCAATCTGCCTCGCGGTTTGTATATCATCAATGGTAAGAAAGTGATTAAATAAGTAATCTAAGGACAATCGCATCGGAATAAGTCATAATTAGTGTGATTTAGGAAGAAAGAGGATGTCTAATAAGTAAAAAAGAAAGCCTATTCTTCAGAAAAAGATTGCTCTTGACGACGCGAGCCGCGTCGTCTCCCACCAAAATAAGAGGCTGCCTATACTTGTTAGACAGCCTCTTATTGAGATATAGGCTTTCAGGGATTGCCTGAAACTATTTTTACGTTTTTACATTTTTACCTTTTCAGGCTTTAGGCTTCGTCCTCGTCGGTCGTGCCGTTGAGGGCATTGTCGGCAGCCGCGCGAGCGGCTTGGAGAGCCGCATATTCCTCGCGGTTGTGCACCACAATCTTGGAGAACTCGCGGAGTCCCGTACCAGCAGGAATCAAGTTACCACAGATAACGTTCTCTTTCATACCCTCGAGGTAGTCCACTTTGCCCTGGACAGCCGCCTCATTGAGCACCTTGGTGGTCTCCTGGAAGGAAGCGGCAGACATAAAGGACTTGGTACCGAGAGCCGCACGCGTGATACCTTGCAGGATCTGCTTAGCCGTAGCGCAGGTTGCCTCACGTGCCTCAACAAGTTTCTTGTCGCGACGACGCAGACTGGAGTTCTCGTCGTGGAGACGGCGCGGGGTAACGATCTGACCGGCATGGAGCACTTCGCTGTCGCCTGCATCGGTAACCACTTTTTTGCCCCAGATACGGTCGTTCTCGTCCATAAAGTCCATCTTGTCAACCATCTGTCCCTCAAGGAAGCGGGTATCACCGGCATCGAGGATCTCGACCTTGCGCATCATCTGGCGAACGATGATCTCGAAGTGCTTATCGTTGATCTCCACACCCTGCATACGATAGACAGACTGTGCCTCGTTGACGATATAGTCCTGCACGGCGGTAGGACCCTGGATAGCGAGGATGTCGTCGGGGGTGATAGCACCATCGGAGAGAGGTACACCGGCACGGACATAGTCGCCCTCCTGCACAAGGATCTGCTTGGACAGCGGCACGAGGTATGCTTTCTGCTCACCGAGTTTGGAAGTAACGAAGAGTTCGCGGTTACCACGTTTGATCTTACCAAAGGAAACCTCGCCATCGATCTCCGCCACGATAGCCGGGTTGGACGGGTTACGTGCTTCGAAGAGTTCGGTAACACGGGGGAGACCACCGGTGATATCGCCTGCGGAACCCATGACACGCGCCATAGTGAACAACAGGTCGCCCGCTTTCACCTCTGCGCCATCGGCGTGAACGAGGCTTGCCTTAACAGGCAGGTTGTAGGTACGGAGCACATTGCCTGCAGCATCAAGGATATGTGCGGAAGGCATCTTGGTCTTGTCCTTGGTATCGGTAATAGACACCTCTTTCTTACCCGTCTGCTCATCGACTTCGGTCTGAGCGGTTACGCCCTCGATAACATCTTCGTACCGGATGCGACCGTCCTGCTCGATAACGAGAGAAGCCTTGTAGGGATCCCACTCGCAGATGACGGTACCCTTGTCGTATTTCTGACCGGGGGTAACGAACAACTTGGAAGCGTAGGGGATATTGAAGGTAGCGAGTACGACACCCGTTTTCTCGTCTTTGAGGTGCATCTCATTGAGACGGCTGACCACGATGACATCACCCGCTTCGGTAGTAATGGTACGGAGATCTTCGATCTCGATGATTCCCTCACGCGGTATAGTATAGGTATTCTGGGTAGCGGCATTGCCTGCGACACCACCCGAGTGGAAAGTACGGAGGGTCAACTGAGTACCCGGTTCACCGATAGCCTGTGCGGCGATGACGCCGACCGCCTCACCTTTCTGCACCATCTTACGCGAAGCCAAGTTACGACCATAACACTTAGCGCAGACCCCATGTTTGGACTCGCAAGTGAGTACGGAACGTATCTCAACTTCCTCAATACCGGCCGCCTCGATAGCCTCGCAAGCCGCCTCACGGATCTCCTCGCCTGCGGCAACGATAAGGTTACCATCCAGGTCGTGTATGTCGTGTACGCTGACACGACCGAGAATACGCTGGGTAAGGGTAGCGACAACAACATCGTTCTGCTTGATAGCGCGGGCGGTAAGACCACGGAGCGTACCACAGTCTTCCTCGTTGATGATGACATCGTGCGAGACATCAACCAGACGACGGGTCAGATAACCGGCATCGGCTGTCTTAAGCGCGGTATCGGCAAGACCCTTACGCGCACCGTGGGTAGAGATAAAGTACTCCAACACGGACATTCCCTCTTTGAAGTTAGCGAGGACAGGGTTTTCGATAGTCTGACGCGAGTCGGTAGAACCCGCTTTCTGCGGCTTTGCCATAAGTCCGCGGACACCTGCCAACTGCTTAATCTGCTGTTTGTTACCACGGGCACCCGAGTCCATCATCATATATACGGAGTTGAAACCTTGGTCAGCCTCCTGCATGTGTTTCATCAGGATGTCGGTAACCTCGGTATCGACTTTGTTCCATGCAGCGATGACGTTGTTGTAACGCTCATCGTCGCCCATCTCACCGAAGTTGTACATCTCGGTGATGTTCTCTACCTCCTGCTGACCGCGAGCGATGATACCTGCTTTCTCCTTAGGGATAAGAATATCGTTGAGGTTGAAGGACAGACCACCACGGAAAGCCTTGTAGTAGCCAAGGTTCTTGATGTCGTCGAGGAACTGAGCCGTACGCGCCACACCGCAGGTCTTGATGACCTTGGCGATAATAGACTTAACAGCTCCTTTCTTCATTACCACGTTTTGGAAACCGACAGCAGCAGGAACGTACTGATTAACCATAACACGTCCCGGAGTGGTCTCGATAATATGGTTGACGTACTCGCCATCGACGATGTCGTTGATACGCACTTTGACTTTGGCGTGGATGTCCACACGTCCTTCGTTGAGTGCGACAGTGCACTCCTCGGGCGAATAGAACGTAAGTCCCTCTCCCTTGACGCCGGAACGCTCTTTGGTGATATAGTACAGACCGAGAATCATATCCTGCGAAGGCACGGTAATAGGGTTACCATTAGCAGGATCGAGGATATTGTGCGAGCCGAGCATAAGGAGTTGCGCCTCGAGGATTGCCTCGTTGGAGAGAGGCAAGTGGACAGCCATCTGGTCGCCATCGAAGTCGGCGTTGAAGCCGGCGCAAGCGAGCGGGTGCAACTGGATAGCCTTACCCTCGATCATCCTAGGCTGGAAAGCCAATATACCATGACGGTGCAAGGTCGGCGCACGGTTGAGCAGAACGGGGTGTCCCTCCATAACATGCTCCAGGATCTCGTAGATAACCGGTTCGCGGCGATCGATAATTTTCTTCGCCGATTTAACGGTTTTGACGATACCACGCTCAATGAGTTTGCGGATGATAAACGGTTTATAGAGTTCGGCAGCCATCTCTTTAGGCAGACCGCACTCGTGCATCTTCAACTCAGGACCCACGACGATAACCGAGCGGGCAGAATAGTCCACACGTTTACCGAGCAGGTTCTGACGGAAACGACCTTGTTTACCCTTGAGGGAGTCGGAAAGCGACTTCAAAGGACGGTTGGCTTCCGATTTGATAGCCGTAGTCTTACGCGAGTTGTCGAAAAGCGAATCAACAGCCTCCTGAAGCATACGTTTCTCATTGCGGAGGATGACATCCGGAGCCTTGATCTCGATAAGACGTTTGAGCCGGTTGTTACGAATGATAACACGGCGATAGAGGTCGTTGAGGTCGGATGTAGCGAAACGACCACCATCCAGCGGTACGAGAGGACGCAACTCAGGAGGTGTAACAGGGATAACCTGCAGAATCATCCACTCCGGACGGTTCTTACCCTTGGAAGCGCGGAACGATTCCACAACTTGCAGACGCTTCAGAGCCTCCTGCTTACGCTGAACAGAGGTAGAAGTACTTGCCATATCGCGGAGTTGGTAACTCAACGTATCAAGGTCGATATTGCAAAGCAGATCATAGATAGCGTCGGCTCCCATCTTGGCGATGAACTTGTCGGGATCGCTATCATCCAACGTATCATTATTATCGGGTAGGATATCAAGGATCTGTGCGTATTGCTCTTCGTCAAGGAGCATACGATCCTCGATAGGCAGACGATTTTTGTCGTCTTTGTTTTTCTCGCCAATCTCCTGACCTGCCAAAGCACCCGCTTTGACGACGATATACTTCTCGTAGTAGATGATAGAATCCAATTTTTTGGTAGGGATACCCAACAACGCCGCCATCTTGCTCGGCAGCGAACGGAGATACCAGATATGAGCCACAGGAACAACCAGTTTGATATGTCCCATACGCTCACGACGCACTTTCTTCTCAGTAACCTCGACACCGCAACGCTCGCAGACGATACCCTTGTAGCGGATACGTTTGTACTTACCGCAATGGCACTCATAATCCTTGGTAGGACCGAAGATGCGCTCGCAGAACAGACCGTCGCGCTCCGGTTTGTAGGTACGGTAGTTGATGGTTTCGGGTTTGAGCACCTCGCCGCTAGAGAGTTGCATAATCTCGTCGGGCGAAGCCAAACCAATAGAAATCTTGGTAAAACCGTTTTTCTTATTATCTTGTTTAAAAGCCATAATCGTGATAAATTATTCCATTGTGATTGAAAGTGCCAAACCTTGCAACTCGTGCAGAAGGACGTTGAGCGACTCGGGCAGCCCCGGTGTCGGGAACGGCTCGCCCTTAACGATTGCCTCGTAGGTACGCGCACGACCGGTAACGTCATCGGACTTAACGGTAAGGATTTCCTGAAGGGTATGAGCAGCACCGTGTGCCTCCAATGCCCAAACCTCCATCTCACCGAAACGCTGACCACCGAACTGAGCTTTACCACCAAGAGGCTGTTGCGTAATAAGGCTGTACGGACCGATAGAACGTGCGTGCATTTTGTCGTCAACCATGTGTCCCAACTTCATAAAGTAGGTAACACCGACGGTAGCCATCTGATCGAACGGTTCGCCGGACTCACCATCATAGAGTTGCGTCTTACCGGCACGCGGCAGACCTGCCTTGTCCGTCCACTCGTCAAGTTGCTCCAACGAGCAACCGTCGAAGATAGGTGTAGAGAACTTAACGCCCAGTTCCTGACCAGCCCAACCGAGGACAGCCTCGAAGATCTGACCGATATTCATACGCGAAGGCACACCCATCGGGTTGAGGACAATGTCCACGGGCGTTCCGTCTGCGAGGAACGGCATATCCTCCATACGAACAATCTTGCTGACGATACCCTTGTTGCCGTGACGACCTGCCATCTTATCACCGACGCGGATTTTACGGCTCTTGGCAATATAAACCTTTGCCATTTGGATAATACCATTAGGCAGTTCGTCGCCGATAGTAAGGTTGAACTTGCGACGTTTGAGTTCGGCATCCATCTCCTTATACTTGGCGATATAGTTCATAATACACTGTGCAGCCAAAGCGTTCTTGTGCTCATCGGAAGTCCACCCTTCGAGCATAACCGACTGGAAGTCAAGCATACCAAGACGCTCTTTGGTAAAACGCTGTCCCTTGGAGATGAGTTCGGTACCGACCGTATCCTTAACGGAGATAGCCGTCTTATTCTCCAAAATCTTCACAAGTTTGCTAATGAGCAACTCGCGCAGCGCCTCCGCTTTCTCGTTGAACTCAGCATCCATCTTGGCAATAGCCTCCTTGTCCTCCATCTTTGCCTTACGGTCTTTGATGGCACGGGTATAGAGTTTTTTGCCTACGATGACACCCTCCAGCGAAGGACTGGCTTTGAGAGAAGCATCCTTGACATCACCGGCTTTATCACCGAAGATAGCCTTTAGAAGTTTCTCCTCTGGAGACGGGTCGGTTTCGCCTTTCGGTGTAATCTTACCAACAATGATGTCGCCCGGTTGGATATGGGCACCGATACGAATGATACCGTTTTCGTCCAAGTCCTTGGTGGCGTCCTCGCTGACATTAGGAATATCGGCGGTGAACTCCTCCATACCACGCTTGGTCTCGCGTACCTCGAGGAGTTGCTCCACCACATGAACAGAGGTGTACATATCCTCACGAACAATGCGCTCGCTGAGTACGATAGCATCCTCGTAGTTGTAACCTTTCCAAGGAATGTAAGCCACTTTGAGATTTTTACCGAGTGCCAACTCGCCGCCTTGGGTAGCATAGCCCTCGGTAAGGATTTGTCCCTTCTCCACACGGTCGCCCTTGCGGACAATCGGATGAAGGTCGATAGTGGTATTCTGGTTGGTCTTTTCAAATTTCGGCAGTTTATACTCTTTCTCGGCAGGCTCAAACGAAATGAACTCCTCCTCTTCGGTACGGTCATACTGAATACGGATCACGTCGGCATCCACGTAGGTAACCAGACCTGCACCTTCAGCCTCTATCTGTGTACGACTATCCTTGACAAGTTGTTCCTCAATGCCGGTGCCGACAATAGGAGCTTCACTGGTAATCAAAGGTACTGCCTGCCGCATCATGTTCGATCCCATCAATGCACGGTGGGCATCGTCGTGCTCCAAGAACGGGATAAGGGCAGCAGCCACAGAAGCGATCTGACAAGGTGCTACATCCATCAAGTCCACTTTATCCGGTTCTACGACAGGGAAATCGGCACCGAGACGCGATTTAACCTTGTTGCGGACGAACTTACCATTCTTGTCCAAGGGAGCATTACCCTGCGCAACGATTTTCTCTTCTTCGTCTTCTGCACTAAAGTACTGAATATGGCTGTTATCCAAATCGACCACACCATTCTCTGCCTTACGATACGGGGTCTCGATGAAACCAAGGTCGTTGATCTTGGCATAGATACAGAGCGAGGAGATAAGACCGATATTCGGTCCCTCGGGGGTCTCGATAGGACAGAGACGACCATAGTGGGTGTAATGGACATCTCGCACCTCGAAACCGGCACGATCACGACTCAGACCACCGGGACCGAGGGCAGACATGCGACGCTTGTGGGTAATCTCCGCAAGCGGGTTCTGCTGATCCATAAACTGGCTCAAAGCATTGGTACCGAAATAGGAATTGATAATCGAAGAAATCGATTTTGCATTGATCAGGTCAGTCGGGGTAAATACCTCATTGTCGCGCACGTTCATACGTTCGCGCACAGTACGCGCCATACGCGCCAAACCTACACCAAACTGGTTGTAGAGTTGCTCGCCTACAGTACGGACACGACGGTTCGAGAGGTGGTCGATGTCGTCCACCTCGGCATTGGAGTTGATGAGTTCAACCAGATATTTAATAATCTCAATGATGTCCTCTTTGGTAAGCACACGTACATCATCGGGGATAGACATATTCAATTTACGGTTGATACGATAACGACCTACCTCACCGAGGTCATACCGTTTCTGCGAGAAGAACAGGTTCTGGATCATCTCGCGAGCCGTAGCATCATCGGCAGGCTCTGCATTACGCAACTGACGATAGATATAGAGAACAGCCTCTTTCTCGGTCTTGGCAGGGTCTTTCTGCAAAGTATTGAATATGATGGAGTAGTCGCTCTCACGGTTCTCGTTCTTATGGAGTAGTACAGATTTGCTGCCCGACTCCATAATGATATCAATCACCTCGGGAGTAAGTTCCGTTTCACGCTCCACCACAATCTCGTTACGTTCGATAGACGAAACCTCACCTGTATCCTCATCCACAAAATCCTCCAAGGTAGGTTTCATTACATAACCTGCAAGACGGCGCCCGATGCACGCCTCGAGGGCAGCACGATTACATTTAACCTCTTCTGCCAAATCAAAGCAACTGAGGATGTCTTTGTCGGACTCGAAACCGATAGCACGGAGCAAAGTGGTAACCGGCAATTTCTTCTTACGATCGATGTAAGCATACATTACCTTGTTGATATCGGTAGCGAACTCAATCCACGAACCGCGGAATGGGATGATACGTGCGGAGTAGAGTTTGGTGCCATTGGAATGCATCGATGTACCAAAGAACACACCCGGCGAACGGTGCAACTGACTAACGACAACGCGCTCGGCACCATTGATGACGAATGTACCTTTTGGAGTCATATAAGGGATGGTACCCAAATAGACATCGGAAACCACTGTATCGAAATCCTCATGATCGGGATCCTCACAACTCAAGCGGAGTTTTGCCTTAAGAGGCACGCAATAGGTCAAACCGCGTTTGATACACTCCTCAATAGAGTAGCGGGGAGGATCAATGCTATAATCCAAGAATGCAAGCGTAAAGGAGTTTCGGGTATCCTGAATAGGGAAATTTTCCTGAAACACCTTGTACAAGCCTTCGTTGCGACGTTGTTCCGGTGTGGAATCCATCTGGAAAAAGTCGCGGAAAGACTTTAACTGAATCTCCAAGAAGTCAGGAAAGGGCATCTGCTTTTGCACACGCGAAAAGTTGACCCTTGGTTGTTTTATAGTTGTAGCCATTTATTTTAGGATGGTTAGTTGTTATAGCAGGAAACAAACTGCTGGTAATGAGTTATTTAGAACTAAATAGATGATTTTGTACTTTATATTTATTTTACCAAAACCGCGCAATAATTACCAAATATTCAGTTGTTTTTATAAGTCTGCTGTATTTAGAGAAAAAGGTTTAGACCCCTTTTCAGGGTCTAAACCTATTGCCACGGAGTGGTGGGTTATTACTTGAGTTCTACCTCAGCACCTACCTCTTCGAGAGCCTTCTTGAGAGCCTCTGCGCTTGCTTTGTCAAGACCTTCCTTAACGGTAGCAGGAGCAGCGTCTACGATGTCTTTAGCCTCTTTAAGACCAAGACCTGTTTGCTCTTTTACGGTCTTAACCACCTGAAGTTTCTGAGCACCTGCGCTCTTCAGCACTACATCGAACGAAGTTTTCTCCTCAGCGGCTGCCTCTGCGCCACCCGCTGCGGGAGCAGCAACTGCAACTGCAGCGGCTGCAGGTTCGATACCATACTCGTCCTTGAGGATTTGAGCGAGTTCGTTTACTTCTTTAACCGTAAGGTTAACCAATTGTTCAGCAAAAGCTTTAAGATCTGCCATTGTCGTATTATTTTTAGAAATTATTTTTTAAGTTAAATTGTTTGTTGTTTTGCCGATTACTCAGCGCGTTCTCCCAAAGTCGTGAGGACTCCGTGGAGTGTATTTGCACCGCTCCGGAGAGCAGAGATAACGTTCTTAGCAGGCGATTGCAGGAGTGCAACGAGGTCGCCGATAAGTTCGTTCTTCGATTTGATTGCAGAGAGGAACTCCAAGTTTTGAGCACCGACATAGACGCTTTCTTCAACGAAAGCGGCTTTGAGTTGCGGTTTAGCCTCACCGGTCTTGTCTCCTTTGGTAAACTCTTTGATAAGTTTAGCCGGTGCGTTACCGGTGTTGCAGAGCATCAGAGCGGTATTGCCTTTGAGCGATTCGAAGATTTGGGCATCAATGCCTTTTGCCTCGAGAGCCTTGTGGAGCAACGTATTCTTTGCAACGATCAGTTTGATATCGTTTTTGAAGCATGCACGGCGGAGGTCGCTGGTTTTCTGAGCATTCAATCCTTCGATATTGGTGATATAGAAGTGTTGATACTCACCCAGTTGCTCTTGGAGTGCAGCGATAATCGCATTTTTATCTTCCTTTTTCATTGTCTCAGTGTGTTACATGTGATTAACCGATTGATTTGGGATCAATCTTGATACCCTGACTCATTGTACTGGAAAGATAAATGCTCTTGATGTAATCACCTTTGGATACTGCGGGTTTGAGTTTGATGACAGTCTCAATAAACTCGTTTGCGTTTTGCGCAATTGCCTCAGCAGAGAAGGATACCTTACCAATCGAAGTGTGTACAATACCGAATTTGTCCACCTTGAAGTCAATCTTACCTTGTTTAACCTCTTTAACAGCCTTGGCAACATCCATAGTAACCGTGCCGCTCTTGGGGTTAGGCATAAGACCACGAGGACCGAGGACACGACCGAGAGCACCAATCTTACCCATGATCTGCGGCATAGTAATGATTACATCAACATCAGTCCATCCGGCTTTAATTTTTTCAATATACTCATCCAGACCCACATAGTCGGCACCTGCTTCTTTAGCAGCGGCTTCCTGGTCAGGAGTACAGAGTGCGAGAACCCGAACCGTTTTACCAGTTCCATTAGGGAGAGAAACCACGCCACGAACCATCTGGTTGGCTTTACGGGGATCTACGCCCAAACGGACATCGATATCTACGCTTGCATCGAACTTAGTGGTAGTGATCTCCTTAACAAGAGCCGCTGCCTCAGCCACGGTGTAGAGCTTACCTGCTTCAATCTTCTCAGCAGCAAGCTTTTGATTTTTTGTCAATTTTGCCATAATAGTGATTGAAGTTTAATTATTTAACGGTAATACCCATACTGCGAGCAGTTCCTTTCACCATAGACTCTGCGCTCTCAACGGTAAAGCAGTTGAGGTCAACCATCTTGTCTGTAGCGATTTGACGGCATTGCTCTTCTGTGATAGAAGCCACTTTGTTACGGTTAGGCTGAGCCGAACCGCTTTTGATTTTAGCAGCCTCAAGGAGTTGAATAGCAACCGGAGGAGTCTTAACGATAAACTCGAACGACTTGTCGGTGTAAACAGTGATGATTACAGGCAAAACCTTGCCTGCCTTGTCCTGGGTTCTGGCATTGAATTGTTTACAAAACTCCATAATGTTCACGCCCTTGGAACCAAGTGCCGGTCCAACCGGAGGTGCAGGATTGGCGGCGCCACCCTTGATTTGGAGTTTGATAAAACCAGCAATTTCTTTAGCCATAATTGTTTAGTTTTACGTTGTTAATAGTTTTTGGCCTGATAACGGATATGTGAAATACCCTCGGCCGGTTGGTTAAATTGAAACTATCGAGTAGTAACTAACGACTCGTAACAGGAAGTCTCCTACTCTTTTTCCACTTGGTTGAAACCGAGTTCCAGAGGTGTCTGGCGGTCAAAGATAGTAACAACCACTTTGAGTTTGTGTTTATCTTGTGCTACCTCTTGAATGACACCATTGAAACCGTTGAATGGTCCGTCGATGACTTTCACTTTTTCACCAACGAGATAGGTTTCCTCGAGTTGCAATTCCTCTTCCGTCTCGGTAACGTTGCCTACAATACGATTGATTTCGGACTGGGGGACGGGAGCAGGATTAACGGATGAACCGTCGTTGCTCATAAAGCCGAGTACGTTAGGGATATTGCGCAAGAGGGGGTAACTCTCGTCGCAGAGATAACATTCTACCAAGACATAGCCCGGCAACAGATTACGCTCCTTGATGGTGCGTTTTCCGCCGCGCAACGCCACTACTTTCTCGGTAGGAATCAAGACCTGAGACACATACTCCTTGAATAGCGAAGAGGTAATCAAGGCACTCTCGATATACTCCTTTACCTTGTTTTCCTTACCGCTGATTGCGCGGAGTACATACCATTTGAATTTGCTGTCAGCCATAGTCTAATTTACGATTTGACAATTTTACAATGTACAACTTGAATTAGAACAGACCGTAAACAAATGTCATGATAGACTCAAAGCACCAGTCCATAAGCCATACGATGAGTGCCAGAATAATGGAAGCGATCAGCACGACCACCGCACTTTGTGCCAACTCCTTGCGGGTAGGCCAACTCACTTTGTGAACCAGTTCGTTGTACGATTCCTTGATATTTTCTACAAGTTTCATATAAGTGGTTTCTTTTTTTTCGATATTATCTATCTTTCACGGCAACAATCCGACTCCAACGAACAGCCGAAGTCAGATTGGAAGCCTATGTAAAGTTTGTAACAGCACGGAAGGCAGGAATCGAACCCACATTAACGGTTTTGGAGACCGCTCTCCTACCATTGGAGGACTTCCGTTCGTCGGAATTTATTACGCGAATGAAACTCGCTGTGCGAGTTTTGCGCTCCATAAATTCCTCCTCTTCAAATCGTAAAAGTAAACTTTTCCGATTTGATTTTCCGACTTGCGTCGGAGTCTCTCTCCGTTGAGCAGCGAGGCTTACGCCTCACCGCTCTTTCGAGAGATATAAGGATTGATATTAGTCAATCAGTTTGGTAATCTGACCCGAACCTACGGTACGACCACCCTCACGGATAGCGAAACGCAGACCCTCGGAGCAAGCAACCGGGTAGATCAACTTAACTTGGATCTCGAGGTTATCGCCCGGCATTACCATTTCAGTTCCTTCGGGGAGAGTAATCTCACCGGTAACGTCCATAGTACGGATATAGAACTGAGGACGGTAGTGGTTGTGGAACGGAGTGTGACGACCACCTTCTTCTTTTTTCAAGATATAAACCGAAGCCTTGAACTCGCTGTAAGGTTTAACAACACCCGGGTGGGTGAGCACCATACCACGGCGAACCTCGTCTTTGTCAATACCACGGAGGAGCAGACCAACGTTATCACCTGCTTCACCTTCGTCAAGAAGTTTACGGAACATCTCAACACCGGTAACAACAGATTTCTTACCATCTGCGCCAAGACCGATCAACTGAACCTCGTCACCTACTTTAACGACACCTGTCTCGATACGACCGGTAGCTACAGTACCACGACCGGTAATAGAGAATACGTCCTCAACAGGCATAAGGAACGGTTTGTCAATAGCACGTACAGGGAGTTGGATCCAGTTGTCAACAGCGTCCATCAACTCGAGTACTTTTGCCACCCATTTCGGGTCACCGTTCAATGCACCAAGTGCAGAACCGCGGATGATAGGAGTATTGTCGCCATCGAAATCGTAGAACGAAAGAAGTTCACGCATTTCCATTTCAACGAGGTCGAGCATTTCGGGGTCATCAACCATATCGCACTTGTTCATGAATACAACCAAGCGGGGAACGTTCACCTGACGAGCGAGCAGGATGTGCTCACGGGTCTGAGGCATAGGACCGTCGGTTGCAGCAACTACGATGATTGCTCCGTCCATCTGGGCAGCACCGGTAACCATGTTCTTTACATAGTCAGCGTGCCCCGGGCAGTCTACGTGAGCGTAGTGGCGGTTAGCAGTCTCGTACTCGATGTGTGCGGTGTTGATAGTAATACCACGCTCTTTCTCTTCAGGTGCGTTATCGATCTGGTCGAAAGATTTAACATCCTCAGAACCGAAGCCAGCCTCGTGAAGAACCTTGGAGATAGCAGCGGTAAGAGTAGTTTTTCCGTGGTCAACGTGACCGATAGTACCGATGTTAACGTGCGGTTTCGAGCGGTCAAATTTCTCTTTTGCCATAGTAGTAAATTAATTTATTAACGTTAATAATGAGTTATTATCACATCGTTTGTTTCAGCACAAAGAAAAGAAGGCATAACCCTTCTATTCTCTATACAAGCAAACCTGCGTTTGCAATGGAGCTGATGGCGGGAGTTGAACCCGCGACCTCATCCTTACCAAGGATGCGCTCTACCACTGAGCTACATTAGCAACAAAAATCTTTTGGAGCGGAAAACGGGACTCAAACCCGCGACCCCCAGCTTGGAAGGCTAGTGCTCTATCGACTGAGCTATTTCCGCGAAAAATCCGAAACAGTGTTTCGTTTCCGCGCGAGGTCTTGTGTCTGCGTCGAACTGCGAAGTCCCGAAAGAACTTGTGCAAGATTTCCGCAACGCAATTCTTCGCACTTGTTAAGATTTGTGGGTGCGGATGGATTCGAACCACCGAAGCTGAAAAGCAGCAGATTTACAGTCTGCCCCATTTGACCACTCTGGAACACACCCAAAACTAATTATGAATTATGAATTATGAATTAAGAACTCAGATTCATTTTCCATATTCTCAAAGACCTTTGAGCCTCTAGTCGGACTCGAACCAACGACCGCTGGATTACAAATCTAGTGCTCTACCAACTGAGCTATAGAGGCGTTTTGCTTTCCAACTTACGCTGTATTTCTGCGTTACGAGATTGCCACTTTATAAGTTTCAAACCCTGTTCGGCGGAAAAGCGGTGCAAAGGTACTGCTTTTTTCGGATATACCAAAATAATTATGCAAAAAAAAATGCAAAAAACGCATTTTTATATCTCTACGCGCGCGTATGCGAAACATAAAAAGTATGGTGAACATCCGGCACAGCAACACCACTGCACATTGTTTGCAGGAATTCAGCAATATATGCGGCAATATGCGGCACGATCAATCAACCAATACAAGATACCAAGGCGGCGGATGGTGGCGCGTGCTACGCACAAAGCGGTGCTTTGCGCCACCACGCCGAAAGGCACTCGTTGCCGTCTCGTTGCCGTCTCGTTGCCGTAAATTCTATTATGGAAGCCTTATACACCATTTCCATCCAAAAGATGAATATACTGCATAAAAAAACATCTTCTTTCTACGTCCTTTCTACGTCCTTTCTACGTCTTTTCTACGTAATCGGTATTATGGAGATACAAGAATGTATAAACTGAATATCAAAACCACTTTTTGCAAAGTACGGTTTGCAAAACAGATATTTGTTCTTATAAAATAATACTTTGTATTGCATAGTTCTAAAATTTGCAGTACTTTTGCAGCGTAAAACAAACGTATAACTCTAAAGAAACACAAACGTATGAAAAAGATGATGATTATTATGGCAAGTGTATTGCTGAGTATGAATGCTTGTGCCGACCGTGTGCAAGTAGGTTCGTTCACCAACCTGCCCCAAGCGGCACAAACCTTTGTAGAGACTTATTTTGCGAAAGCCGACATTGCGGTAATCCTATATGAGCGGGAAGGGCTGCATGATGAGTATGCGGTGCGTCTGAATGATGGGACCTATATAGAGTTTGACTATCAGGGGAATTTGGAGAAAGTGGACTGCAAGACCAAGGCGGTGCCGAGCGGTATAGTACCGGCATCGATTGCGGAATATGTGGAGACCCATCACCCGACGATGTTTATCGTAGAATACAGCATTGACCGCCGCAAACAGAGTGTGGAACTTAATACAGAGATGGAGATTGAGTTTGACAAAGCGGGCAATTTCCTGCGCTATGACTGGTAAAGTTAGCGTGAGTTCGATATAACGAAAACGTATAGGAACAAAACTTTCAAAACTAGTCTTGCGGGGCAACCGACATCCCACTGCGCGTTGCTTGCGGGAACCCGGCAACACGCCCCGCGCTTTGAAACAAATACACGAAAAATTAAACCAAATATATTCAAATATACATTGCTGTTTTATAAATTAACAAATATATCACTTATATCGGACTGACGTTAAAATTACTACATAGACATTGTAAAATATGTTTTTCGAACGGACGGCTACGCTGTATTATCATTAATTGACCATAAAATTAGGGCACCGAAAAGCATATCGGAGCATATCGAATTGACACTAAAACAAAAAACTGACGAATATGAATGATAAGAAACTGACCCGCTCCAACAATAAAATGATAGGCGGAGTATGTGCCGGACTGGCAGAGTATTTTGGCATTGATGCCACCCTCGTGCGCGTGATTTATGCTGTGTTGAGTTGCTTCAGTGCATACTTCCCAGGAATAATCCTCTATATTATTCTGCTGATTATCATGCCCCCTGCGGAGCAATAAGACTATGGTAGAGAATATTAAAAGTCAGATGCGCAAAGGGATATTGGAGTACTGTATCCTGACGATTATCAGTCGCCGCGAGGCGTACGCTTCCGACATCCTTGATGTGCTGAAAGCGGCAGACCTGATTGTGGTGGAAGGTACGCTCTATCCGCTCCTGACGCGTATGAAGAACAACGGGCTGCTCGCCTACCACTGGGAGGAGTCGACGGGGGGACCGCCGCGCAAGTACTACCAATTGACCGACGAGGGGCGCAGTCTATTGGAGGAACTGAGCCGCGAATGGCAGGCTATAAGCCAGTCTATCAGTACGATAACAACAGAAAACATAGAACCTATAAAAGAAACACAACAATGAAAGAGACACGAACCATCAACCTGAACGGTATGATTTTTCATATCGACAACGATGCTTATATCACCCTTTCGGGATACTTGCAAGACATTGAACTGCGTCTGCCGACGGACGAGAAAAAGGAAGTGATGGCGGACATAGAAGCGCGTATTGCCGAACTGCTGCAATCGGCACTTTTTGCCAAGAACCAGCAGGTGGTGAATATGGATATGGTGAAGTCGGTACAGCAGCGTATCGGTGCACCGTCTGACTTCGGCGAGAACAAACGCCCGAAAGTGAAGCACCAAAGCAACAACCAGGGTTGCGGACGCGCTTTCGGGATAGGACTGACTATCTTTCTAATTATCTGCGCATTGCCCATGCTATTTATATTCGGAATGGTGGTCTTTGCGCTACTGATGGGCTTGTTTGGCGCAAGCGTGGGTATCGCATCGGCTATTCCGATGGTGGGTTTTGACCTGTTCGGTAGCGGGTGGCTCACGGGGTTGGCTGTGGTATGCCTGTTATTGGCTGTCGGTCTGCCTATTGCTATGATTATCACGCCGATAGTAACGTATATGCGTACCCGTCGGGGTCCGAAAGCACGATTCTGGTGGATAACGGTTATTCTGTGGGTGCTGTCGCTTGCAGGATTAGGCGTGCTGGCTTCAAAAGCCATTAATAACCAAGGAGGTATTGTTTCTTTCGTAGAGACTATGCAGGCGTTGGACGATGATGACATGGACTTTGATGACGATGATGCCGTTATGCAGGCGGAGCAACGCACCGTAGAACCGTTCACGGCAATCAACATCAAAGGATGTGCGGCGGTACGTTTGCAGCAATCAGCAGATTATCAATTATCTATACGGAGCAACTCGTTGGGTGATGTCTCAACAGAAGTGCGTGAGGGGGTGCTGTATATAGAGGTACTGAATAACCGCTATACCAAAGCCAAGATGACTATTTCCGCACCGTCTCTGTCGGCTCTTTACACAGCGGGGGCATGCAAGATTGACTGCGACAGTCCGCTTGTTACAGACAGCCTTTTGCTTGACCTTTCGGGGGCAGCACAAGCCGACCTAAATCTGCAGGTGAAATCGCTCACCGTGGACAGCAAGGGGGCAAGCGAACTGGATTTGAGCGGGCAGGCTGAAACGGCGGATATACGTCTGAGCGGTGCAGGTAAGATTGACGCCGAGAACTTTGTGGTGCAAGATATGCATATCAACTGCGCGGGGGCCAGCCAAGCCGAACTGAACGTACAGCGCAACCTGTGGGCGCAAGCCGCCGGGGCAAGCAAGATTACCTACGAGGGCAACCCTGCTATCAAACAAAGTATGGCAGTAGGCGGCAGCATAATAAAGAGAGATTAAAAGGCTGATAGTTATCTCTATACAGAAAGAGACTGTCCAAACAAATAGTGGGCAGTCTCTTTTGTTTATTCAGGTAGTCATCAAGTTTTGCAAGGCTTGCGGGGCATTGTCGGTCAGTTGATGCAGGGTGTCGCAGTGCGCCATCTCCGCACATTCGCCGCAGTGCGCCACACCACGCTGCAAGGCGCATTGGCGGATAGGACAGAGATGCCCGCAATACGGGGTCTTGACGCCGTCCACACAGCAGCCTATACAGTTGATGTCTTCGGGACGTATATCCGCGTTGTTGAGTGCGCTCCACTTTTTTGACACATGGGTGCGGAGTGCATTGTCGTTATGTATAGTGGCGGTACGTGCCTCACACGAGGCGCAGTCGAGACCGCAAAAAGCAATAAGTGGATTCATAGAATCACAAAAATTAAAACCAAAACAAGTAAAACTTACAAAACTTGGTGTGCGCAACATGCACACGCTGTGAGCAAAAAGAACATATAATTATCCACGAATCAGTTCTCCATTAATTACCGTTAATTTATCGTTAATGCATTGATGAACATATATTGTGTGTACTGCGCCTCACGGGCGAGGTCGTCAGTGGCGGTGAACAGATAGGGATTATGTGGTGGAAAAAATATCTACTGACTACTTGGTGAGGAGTTGCTGTATCTGCTTGGCGTCGGAGCGGGTGAAACCGTTGGCGACGGTTACTTGTCCGCCGTTGGTCTCGATGATGATGTCCGCAAAGAGCAAGCCCGCTTTGAGCGAGACACTGCCAATGCTGCTGCGTTGAATGACAGTCGTGGCATAGCCAATGAGCCGTGCCTTGTAGAACGTAACTTTTTCGTCGTCTATCTCCAACTTGTCGGGAAATACCACATTGCCACCCGTGATATGGCTGGCTGAAAACTTGTAGGTCATGCTTTATTATGTCATGAATGTCTATACAAATATCATTGGCTTTCTAACGTACTATTTGTTTCAACGAGAATTTCTCGAAAAACAATGCGCCTTACTTAAATTATGTCATCCTATCGGAATTGTATATAACACTCCGATAGGATGACATTGTGTGTAACAAAACTACATTACGCGCACAGACCAACCGTTTGCATTCCGGATTTCGAATGGTGATGAATATCCTTTTCGTATCTTAAGTCCTGTAGATTTCAAGAATTCCGACATCGTAACACGATCCGGATATCTAGCGTCTACGATGAATGGTACATTCTTTTCTAATGTGTTAAATGTAGTTCCATTCGGTTTCTCAAAGATTTGCAGTTGTGCCCACTCGCGTGCTGTAACAATTACTTTGTAATTTGCCATAATACTATAGATTTAATTAAGTTGTGCCTACTCTTGATTCGGATTTTCGGCATCCTCCGTTTGAGTTTTTTATTCGATGTCTTTTACCAAGCGTACCGGCAACAGCCCTTTATTTGCCATCCAGTCGCAGATATATTCGGGCATTGCGGCACCACTGTATTCGGTGCTGATATACAAAGCACGTGCTTGGCGTTTCTTCGGCAGTATTCTGCGAAGCGGCTCTAATTCGGGTTCTGTTGCTTCCATTGATGCCGACCAATAGGCAATGGCATTTCCTTTTGCCCATGTTGCGCCAGCATTGCTGTCTTCCCACTTGGTTGCGGGGAGAAAGACTGCACCAAAGGACTCCAATGATGTCCATTCTTCGAGGGTGAGATTGTTTTTGTTGCATGCGTCGCTGCTCGTATCCGGTACCAACGAATAGAATTTTCGCCATTTTGCAGGCTCCCAATCATCGGGCAGCAACACAACACCTTTTATATCTCCGTTGTCGGTGGTAATGGTGCATTTGAAAGATTTTCCGTAGCGTTCCCGCCCTGTAAACAAGTATTTCCATTCCTCTTCAGTCAGGACACGCCATGGGTATTCTTCTGTTACTTTGCGGGTCGTAATAGAGAATGGGAATAAATCTGTCCATTCCGAATAATTCTCGTATTCGGCTCTGTTCAAATCAATGTTTGCACAAGTATCGTATTGCTGTTCTGCAAACCTCCGCAAAAGATGATTTGCCGGCAAGCATTGCAGGTTTCCTGCCGAAAACACTACTTGTTTCTCACGTGCCACCGAAAACGGGTGCTGTTGAAATGAACCCGTGTTGGGCTCTGAATTTTGTGTTGTCATAGTCTGTAGTGATTACTAAATCGTGGATCTTTATCGCAATAGGTAGAATTATACTCTATCTCATCATCGGGGAAAGGATTTTGATCATATTCTCCTAATAATACAAGAGTTTTTTTCTTATAAGTTACATTATAATAATGATTGATACACAATAAAGACGGATCAAAATCAGTTCCCTCATCCAATCTTAACTCATACCAGACTGTAGTCCCGTAGGTACTTTTTACGACCAATCCGTATGTTATCATAGGATTTGCCTGTTGATTCTCGTCCGCTATTTTCCCAATGTCTTCCATAAAAACATCGTACGCAAATATATCCTCTCTATCCCGAAGGTAATCATAGTTTTTTAAAAAATCCAATGTGTCGGTTTCCATAGGTATTTTTCCTACAGAGATGCTCTCAACTTCACGGAAAGCCTTTAATGTAGTACCTGTTTGCGCTATATCAAACACTTGATTGCCATATTGTTCTATAAGGTCTTCTATCGAACCATCGAAGCCTGTTTCTTCTTCATAGTAAGAGCGAATATGATCAAGTGCGGAATCTTGTGCACAATTTGTAGCATCAATCATTCCGCCAATTCCAATAATGAATTTCATTTTCTGTGAGCCTTTTGCTGCAGGCTCATTTGCTGTCGCCTGTTTTTCATTTTTCGGAGTAACAATAGACTTAAGGCGATTGCCGATTTGGTCTAAAGCCTCGCTATTGGCAATTTTCTCTTTTACGGAAGCACCGACCTGCTCGGCTTGGTCTGCTAATTGCGATACGCCCGATTTGACTTTCTTGCTTCCCTCAACGGCAATCTTCATCAGTTCATCCAACGTCGCCTGTGATTGTTCCTTAAGATTATCCAAGGTCGCGTGCTTTTCTTCTTTGCCGTCGATAACGTTCATCATCTTTTGGATGACATCATCGCTTAGTTCGTTTTTCCGAATGAACTCAATGAGTTCTTCTTTACTTGTTTTTGCCATAGTATTTATATTTAGTTTGTTATTGTTTTGCTTTACACTAATTGGAATAGTTGTTTGAATTGCGGGAGTTGGGGCATTTGTTTTCTGCCTGCAATCCAGACATTGACGGAACTTCTGTTTTTAGAGGGTGCAGGCAGTAGCCCTTTGAGCAGTTTGCCTGCCGTCCAAATATACCAATCCACTTCGCGGTAGGTGAGCGATGTGAGGTTATACTGCTGCATAAAGGCAGTGTAAATGTCTTTGTAGAAAACATAGTCGTTTCTTATCCGATTTCGTATTTGGGAGACGGACAAACCGATGATTGCAGGACAAGTCAAATGCCCGCTTTTAATGGCGGCAACAAAGAAATCCGCCACTATATTGTCGTAGATAGGATAGGCTACGGGGTTGTGGCAAGCACAATACTTGGTGGCAAAGGAATAGTTCGTGTGTCCCTGAATAATGGTCGCAATATCATTGTTGGGCTTGGTATTGTCCTTGACGAGAGTAGGGGCTCCGTTTTGCAGGCGTTTGTCTATATCGGGAATGTTGATAATCCCCTTTGCCATCGGCAGAATGGAAAAGATATTCGTGCCGTAGTAGCGGTTCAGCGTGTCCGCCTTGAGATAAACCTCCTCAAGCGTTGCGTTGGTAGGATATTGGTGGCAAAGCATATCCAAGATTTTTCCACTTGAGTTCATAGACATTCATACCCGGATAAATACGGAAGTTTGTCAGGACGTTGTTTGCTTCGTTGAGCAAAGAGATTGGAGTTGTTTTTGCCATAGTATTTATGTTTTTAGTTTTTATTCGTTTGCTTGTAGGGGCTTCCACTATTGTGCATTAGCAAGGCATAGACATAAATAAAGCGTGAACTTTTCTCGTTTGTTGAGTATTTGGTTTCTAAAGGATTAAACTGGATGACCTTATCTTTCCAAATATCTACGGAAAAAGCCCACGCGTGAACGTGAGCATTCGGCTTTTTCCTTGGAAAGATATAGTTCTAAAAAGTGTCCAGTTTTTTAGAAACCAAATATTAGAGCAAAACGCTTTATATAATATGTCGGTGCATCGCCTTACCGATGCGCAGTTATGCCATAGGCGGTATGTTTAGTTGGTTGATATTTTATCGTTTACGGCTGCAAAGATATATATATTTAAGCAAATATGCAAGAGGTGTTGGCAGTTTGATGGTTTGCGATGGGCAATTTTGGGTCAATGTATAGAGCGGGCGATGGTATCACCCTTCTAAGAAACGATACTGATAAACATATAATTGCCGTTAATAGGTCGTTAATTCATTATCTATCCCTTGCGCATCCCTTGCTTATCCCTTGCTGAATCATTAGCATTGGGCGGGCGATATTATCGCCCTGCTAAGAAACAATATAAAGCAACAGTTCGATATGGGTACCACATAATTTCGATAAAGGTACGGTATGGGTATTACGTGGTTAGCATAATAAACCGATTATCTACCGTGTATCTACCGTGTATGTACCGTAAAAATACCGTAGTTGTCGGCGTGAGGTCAGCGTAGGGACATGGCATTGCAGCGGCAGGGGACGAAGCAGAGTCCGAGGAGGGTGGCACCGAGGGTGGAGGTCAGTTCGAGCGTGCTGAAGTCCGACAGCAGAGCAATCACCCCTGCCACGGCACGGAGCAGGAAGACGATGCACGTGAGCCACACCACCCATGTCTGCAAAGGTAGCCTGCGGACAGCACCACCATATGCCAGTCCGTACACGCCCGCAACGGCGAAACACAGGGCGATACCCATAGTGATGAAATACGGCAGCGGTTGCCACAGCGAAGCGAATGTCTGCATCAGCGGTGTGATACCGTAGATGCCGAATAGTTGCCACAGGAAACCCAGACAAGCCAAGTGTCCGAGGGCGAGGGCGAAACAGAGTACCGCGCCTACGCGAAAGCGGACAGCAAAGAAATTCCTGCACATATTTATTGTCAGAACTTAGTCCGGTCATTACTGCCCTACTCCGCCGCCACCGCCGAGACGGGAGGACTCGTCCAAGTCGCCCACTTTGCGGTACTTCATGTATTGCTGCTGACCGAACATCCATGTGAGGGAGACCGTTACTCTCTGGTTGCGGTATTCCTGTCGGGTGTAACTCCGGTTGCCCTCTGCCAAGCCGAGCGACTCGTTGCTGCCGTGCATGGAGCGCAACAGGTCTTGCACCTGCAGGTTGAATATCAAGCCTTTCTCACGCCACGTCTTGCGCACGGCTGCCGACATATAGTAGAACGCATCTTGGCTGTTGTAGCCGTTCACCATAGGGGCATTGTAGAAGCCGTCCACGGAGAGCGTCCAGTCCTTGGGCAGATAGGCGTTGAGGGTTGCCGAGCCGTAGCCCCAGTGGTTGCGATTGTCGTAGAGTCCGTCGTAGGAGCGGTTGATGAAGTGGTAGTAGCCGCCGTTGAGCGTGAGGGCAAGCCATGCGCCCTGCATACTGCGGGAACCGTCTTCGCCCGTAACGAACTTAGGTACGACAGGCAGTTCGGTGAGCGACAGGTTGCCGCCGTGGGTGGTGCAGGTACCGAAGTTCAGCCACTTCATACGCCCGTCGCCGTTGGGGAGTACCTCCATGCGCTGCGAGAACATATCCTGCGTGTGCGCGAAGTTGAACGCCAACGACACGTACTGCGAGTAGGAGAAGTTGAGGTCCACCTGGTTGTTGAACTCGGGGGTCAGTTCGGGGTTACCCTCGGAGTAGTTGTGGGCATCGATATAGGTGCGGAAGGGGTTGAGTTGGTAGTAACTCGGTCGTTTGATACGGCGCGTGTAGGACGCGTTCATCGCCCACTTGTCCGTAGGGTTGTAGCCGAGGAAGGCGGTGGGGAAGAGGTTGAAATAGTCCTTGGTGGACGTGCTGTCCGCCGAAATCCAGTTGCCGCAGGAGTGGGTATATTCGCCGCGGAGCCCGAGTTTGGCATTGAAGTGCTGTCCGAACTGCTTTGCCAGCGAGATGTAGAGGGCAGCGACATGCTCCGAGTAGGTGAAGTCGGAGTGTGCGGTGGGACTTTGGTAGTCGTTGAGGAGGCTGTCGGTGCTCATGCGGTTGTCGGTGTTGGAGAGTGCCCACTTGGCACCGGTCTCTATCATACCCGTCTGCCAGAAGCGTGTCTGGAAATCGAGTTTGGCAGAGTAGATGTCCACTATCTGGTTAGTGTTGATTTTCAGTCCCGTATGCAGCACTGAGTCTTTGTATGTGGGATAGGTGTAGGTGTTGCTTTGGTCGTTGGTCTGATCCCAGCCGTTGCGGTTGTAGTCGATATTGGCAGTCAGTTCGCGCTCCAGGGAATCGTTGAAGACATGGGTGTAGTTGAGGTTGGCAGTGTACTGCTGCGAGAACATCGGGCTGCTGATAGTGAGCATGGAGTTCTCCGTGATGTCGTTGCCCACCTTGGTGTAGCCGTAGCCGCGTCCGTCGGGAACGTTCTGCTTCATAAGCATGATAGGTGCCTGGAAGATAAAGCCGAAGGTATTGACGGAGTCGATGAACCAGTCGTTGCCAATCTTTGCCATATAGTACTGGAAAGCGCAGTCGTACTCGGAGTTGTCGTACCGCTCGGTGGTAACGGAGTCCACCGGATTGAGGTAGGTTGAGCCGATTTCCACGCCGACATTCTGGTTGGTATAGACCTGCGTCAGGCTACCGAAGGTGTAGGTCTTCCTGGTGCGGTAGTTGAGGTTGAGCGAGAACATATCCATATTCTGCCACTTGTCCACGTCCTTGTAGTACATACCGCCATACGCTGCGGAGAGTGTACCGTTGAGTCCGCGCATCATGTTGCGCTTGGTCTTGATGTTGATGATACCGCCTTGCCCCGAAGCGTCGTATTTCGCCGAGGGGTTGGAGATAATCTCTATCTTCTCGATGGTGCTGCCGTCGGTGCCCTCGAGCATCGCCTTGAGTTGCTGCCCGCTGAGGTATGAGGGACGCCCGTCGATATAGACCTCCACGGATTTGCCGTTGACGGTTACGTTACCGTCTTTGTCCACGTTCACGCCCGGGGCTTTCTTGAGGAGGTCTTTGCCGTTACTGCCCATAGCAAAGGGCGAGTTGCTGACATTGAGCACTATCTTGTCGAACTGACGCTCGATGAGTTGCTTCTTGGCTTTGACTTCCACCTCGCCGAGTTGTTCGGTCTCTTCGCGGAGGGTCAGGAGCAGGTCTTTGCTGCCCGTCCTGACGGATTGGCAAACGGTTTGGTAACCTATGAAAGAGACTTGCAGCAGGTATTTGCCGCTTGGCGCGGAGAGTGCGAAAGCACCCGCGTCATCGGTGATAGCCCCCGTAACAAGACTGCTGTCCGAGCGCAGCAGGCTGACGGTGGCATACGCAATGGGGTTGGACTGGGTGTCCTGCACCTTGCCTGCGATATTCGTTTGGGCAAAGGAAACTATGGCACACATCAGTGCCACACTGAAAATGAATATACGTTTCATTATGATAATTATGAATTATGAATTACGAATTATGAGTTAACGGACTTGGGGGAGTCGTTTCTTCCTCTATGTGGTGTTTGCCGCTCTTGAAGTAAGCAATCGTGGCGGAGAACTGGTCGCGCAGTATGGTTTCCACTTGCTCGTGGGTGAACCGGCGCATACCGTTGGTGATGAGTGAGCAGAGACCGAGATTGAATATCATCATGTGGTCGAAAAAGGCGACGGCATCGTCGTCGGAGAGTTGGTAGTCGGTTTGGTATTGCTTTATCATAATTTGCGATAACTCGGGCAGGGGAGTCATTTTTTTTCCTGTCCAGTGGATTAGTTTGTATAGGTTGGGTTCGTCCTGCGCAAACTGCACAATGCACATACCCATGCGTTTGGCGGCGGGTTCATGGCTTTGTGCATCTCGTGCGATGCGCACGCGCTCGGCGAACTGTCGGGAGACCTCCTCGCGCACGGCGGCAAGAAGTTCCTCCATGTTGCGGAAGGCGGTGAAGAGGGGTCGCGAGGAGCAGCCCATATACTCGCCGAGGTCGCGGGCGTTGATGCAGTCGGGTCCTTTCTCCTGTATCATACCAATGGCGGCATTGATAATCATCTCACGGGTGAACTGTACTTTACGAGGCATAAGGCTAATTATGAATTATGAATTATGAATTATGAATTATGAATGACGAATTATGAGTTAATACATTGTTTATTTGTTTATTATGCAACAAAACATCTGTTATATAATGCTTGTTATGCAACAAATGTTATGTAAAAGTACTGCTATTATCCGACCTGTGCAAATATGCAGTATGTTTTCGCAAAATTGCAATATATAGTTAGCAAAACGCACCTTTATACCTATGATAGTATAGAAACACACAGGCAACACACAGCCTCCGGCATCGTATCTATCGCCCTACCACTATCCTACCACTCTTGTTCATACACCACTTATACAAGGTCTTCGCACTCCGAAGATGATTGCTATCCGTCCTGTGGTTCTTGTTCATACACCACTTATATAAGGTCTTCGCACTCACCTGCCGTCATACATTACACTAGGAGTATTGCAGATTGATATGTGCATATTGCAATTCTATACATTTTGTATTAAAATTACAAAAACAAGCAGAGAAAATTTGCTTAATCCAATAAATTGCTATACATTTGCAGCGTTTTTACACGAAAAGATAGCATACGCTTATCTATGAAAAGACAATGGTACACACGGTTTGTGGCGGTATTGCTGCTGGCAGTATATGCGCAAGTGCTGTTGGTGAAGGATTTTCACCGGCACGATGTGTGTGCAGAGACGGTGTCCGTCTGCTGTTCCGTTGCCGCTTTGGACGATGCACAGCCCTGTTCCTCCGATGCGGTACTGACAGACGATTGTGCAGACGACCATCATTGCCCGATATGCGACTTTACCTTCTCGCTGTCCACGGCGGCGGTTGGCTACGTGCAGTCGCCCGTGCCGGTATGGTTTGCCACTCTTTTGGCGGGAGAGTCTGTCTCGCCCATATATACATTTTCCCACTATTATTCTCTTCGCGCTCCGCCTGTGGTAGGTTGATAATGTAGTATCAATCCTATTATTTACAGACAGAGACTATGAACAAAATCATTTTTACAGGGCTTTTGCTCCCTGTTTGTTCATTCGTCTCGCTGTACGCACAGACCACAGACTCTATCAGGAGCGTTGAGTTTCAAGAAATCAGCGTTACCGCCTCCCGCAAAGCGGAGCATGCGGTATTGGCTACCCAATCAGCAGAACAGGTGTCGTCCAACGAGATGCACCTGCGGGCAGGGCATAGCCTGATGAGCACTTTGTCGCACACCCCCGGTGTACAATCGATGGACATCGGTGTGGGTTTCAGCAAACCGATGATACGCGGTTTGGGCTTTCAGCGTATAGCCGTGGCGGAGAACAACATCAAACAGGAAGGTCAGCAATGGGGTGCTGACCATGGTTTGGAAATAGATGCCAACAACGTGGACGGCGTGCGGATTGTCAAAGGTCCGGCTTCCGTTCTCTACGGCAGCGATGCCATGGGCGGAGTGATAGAGATACTCCCGCCCGCCATTCCCCGGAACGACACCTTGGGGGCGGAGATTGCCCTGCGTTGCCAGACCGTCAATATCGGTTTGGGCGGCACGGCTATGTGCTACCTGAAGCGCGGACATTGGTATGCCCGCCTGCGCTACAGCGAGCGGCATTGGGCGGATTACAGCGTGCCTGCCGACAGTTTCACCTACCTCAGTATGCGTCTGCCTATCCGCAAACGGCGGTTGCAAAACACGGCGGGACTGGAGCGCAGCGGCAATGCCCTGCTGGTGTATCAGCGGGGCGGCTACCGCAGCGAACTGACGCTGAGCGACACCTACCAGAAAGCGGGTTTCTTCAGCGGGGCGCACGGTATCCCCAATGCGGCGCAGTTGGACAGCGCAGGCAGCCGTTGGGACATCGCTTTGCCGTTCAGCAGCGTCAACCACCTGAAAGTTACTTCGTGCAACCGCCGGACGCACGGTTTCACACAGACCACCCTCACCCTCGGCTACCAACTCAACCACCGCGAGGAATGGAGCCGCTTCCATACGCACGTACTCGGGCAGCAGCCGCCTGCCGTGGACCCCGACAAAGAGTTGATGCTGCACCTGCATACGGCTTCGGCTAACCTGCAGATGCGCTTCACGCCTTCCACCGAGTGGGAGCATTATGCAGGCGTATCGGCCATGTATCAGCACAACAGCATCGGCGGCTATTCGTTTCTGATACCGGCTTACCGGCGTGCCGAAGCGGGGGCATACTATTTGGTCAACTGGCTGCCGCTGCCCTGCTGGACATTCAGCGCGGCACTCCGCTATGACTACGGCTATATCCATAGTCAGCCGCACGACTCGACCGTGCAGGAGATACGGCGGCACCTGCACAACTACTCGCTTGCCGCCGGTGCGGAGTACAAGACACTCCGCCACCAACTGCAGATACATATAGGCAGGGCGTTCCGTATGCCTTCGGTCAACGAACTGGCAAGCAACGGTGTACACCACGGCGCTTTCCGCCACGAGAGGGGGGACAACAGTCTGCCGAGCGAACAGGGATGGCAAGCCGATGTGTCATACCGCTATACGCATGAGCGTGTGGAAGTGAGCGTGTCGCCGTTTGTCAGTTACTACACCCATTATATCTACCTGCGCCCGACAGGACTATGGTCCGACCTGCCCGATGCGGGGCAGATATACCGCTACACCGACTCGCCTGCGCTCTTTGCCGGCGGCGAACTGCGTACCAAAGTGCGCCTCGTGGCACAGCTCTACTATACGTTGCTCGGCGAATATGTGCATACATACAACCTGCAGAGCCACACCGCCTTGCCGTTCTCCCCGCCTGCTTCCATGCGCAACAGTATCGGCTGGGAAGACCGCCTGTGGCGACTTGAGATAGAGTGCCAGACGGTAGCCCCGCAACGGCATATCGCCCACAACGAAGACCCCACACCCGGCTACACGCTCCTGCACGCCGTGGCGAGTGTGGATATTCCGCTTCCGAAAGGCAAAATGTCCATCGTCCTGCAAGGCAACAACTTACTCAACAAGGCATATCTCAACCACCTCAGTTTCTATCGCAAGATAGAACTCCCCGAGGCGGGTATAGATATACAAACAACTATTCGTTTCACTTTTTAATTATTTATCATTATGAAAACAAATGTTTTTGTTTCAGTTCCGGCACTTATGTGCTTCGTGTTCACGTGCTTAGTGTTCATCGGTTGCGAAAAGCAAGACGCCGACACCACCAAACCGGTTATCTCGCTGTCCGAACCCGAAGAGGGCGAGGAAGTGCGGACCGGCGAGAGTATGCACCTCGAAATGGACTTGTCCGACGATGTAGCGTTGGCAGGTTATATGGTGGAGGTGCACAACAACTTCGACCACCACGGGCATAAGGCTCCTGCACGTGCTGCCGAGGACAGTGTGGTGTTCTATTTCAAGCAGTCGTACGAGATTTCGTGGCGCAACCAACACATCCACTCGCACGATGTAGTCATCCCCGCCAATGCCAAAGCGGGCGACTACCATCTGATGGTGTATTGCACCGACGCTGCCGGCAACCAGTCGTTTGTGGCGCGTAACATCGTCCTCTCGCCCGATGCAGAGCATCATCATCACGAATAACACCCCCTAAAAAGGATGTGATACACAAAGAGGCTGCCTGGCAAGTACAGGCAGCCTCTTTGTATGTTTCTTTGCTTGTTATGCGTAGGCGTGCAAGCCGCCGAGGAGGAAATTGACCCCGAAATAGGTAAAGAGAACGGATAGAAACGCCAGCAGGCAATAGATATGGAACACATGCGGGCGGCGGAAGAAAGGCAGCGACTGCGCATGCAGCGGAGCGGCATAGACGAGCAGCGTAATCAACGCCCATACCTCTTTCGGGTCCCAACCCCAATAGCGTCCCCACGATACATTCGCCCATACCGCACCGAGGAAGATACCGACCGCTAGGCAGCACACCGCGGGGCGCAGGAGTGTACGGGAAAAATGCATCAGCCGTTGCTGCCGCTCCGCGTTGCCGCACAATGCCACGACGCTATTGAGCATTACAAACGCCAAGAGGGCGTAACTGAGCATAATGATACTGACGTGGAGACTCAGCAGCGGCGACTGCAATACGGGCATCAAGTGGGTGATCTGCGGATTGGAAGCCGACATCATACTGACGAGGAGGGGCATAGAGGCAAGTAACAGTCCGAACTGACTATTACTTGCTGCCATTTGTAAATTTGTAAACTTGTGAATTTGTAAATAATACCGTATATCTCCTATTATGGCAAGCAGCATAATGAACCAGGCGAGGGACTGCATGGTCTCGTGTCCGTTGGAGAGGGGGATATGCCCGCTGACGTACCAACGCCAAACTAGCATAGCCGTAAGGAACAGCCATATTGCCGTCAGACATACCGTATTGAGTATCCGCCACCAGCGCGGGAGAACTTTCCCCCTCCCCTGTGCAATGCACCAGACCAGAAAGAACAGCAGTCCCAAAGAGACGGCCACCATTGCCAAGGGCTTGGTATAGGGGAACGCCGCCCAGCGTTGCTCGGCACGGAAATGCGCTTCGGTGGGGAGATTGTCCGCACCGACATATTTCTGCTGGTAGAGACGTATCTTTTTCAGAGTCTCGTTGGCTTCGATATTCCGTCCTTGCATCAGGTCGTACGCCACATACTGGAGGGCATACATACGGAAATTCCACTCGTCGTGCGACAGGCTGTCCGCCGCTCCGGCCGAATTGATGTCGCACCAGCCGTGTGCAGAAGGCCAAATCTTCAGCAGCGAACCGCCTGCCACCATACGGAAGACCATCTCCCGTTCACGGTTCTGCTGCGGTTTGCGCGACTGCCGGAGCGGCACCTGCGCCCAGTCGTCGTAGTAGAACAAGATACCCGTCAGCACCTGCTCCGCGATGTAGCGGGTGCCGTCTTCGGCATGGTAACAGTTATGCCCGTAGAGTTTGGTGCATACATCATTTGCCAGCACCGACATCGGGCAGATGCGCCCGTTGTACTCCACATAGAGGTTGCCGAAAGTCTCCGCCACCGGGCGTTGCAGCGTCTTGGGGGCAGCCGCAGCCGACAGTGGCAAAGCACAAAGCAAAACAAACACCGCTGTAGCCTTGCCCCCCTTAAAAACCTTACAAGCCTTTTTCGGCACAAACAGATACAGCAGCATACTGACCAGCAGAAGGATATAACCCGAGTAGGTAACGGCTATGCCGGCGGGGTCATGGGTCAGCAGAAGCGTACATCCGCCTGCATCCTCGTCATAGGACGACTGATAGAACCGCCACCCGCGGTAGCGGAAAATATGATTCATAGAGAGTTCCGCCGTGGCGGTTTCGCCCGCCGAGCGGACAGAAATACGGCTCAAGTAATCCTCCGGGGTAGCAGTACCGGCATAGTACTGCACTTGGAAATCGTCCAAAGCAACCGTAAACGGCAGTGTTTTCTCTGTTCCCTCGCGGGTAAAATACGTACGGGTACTGTCGCCTATACGGAGAGGTACAGCCCCCTCGATGCCGAAGGTATGGGTAAGCATTGCCCCGAGCAGTATCACCACAAACGCCAAATGGATACCGAACACCGACCAACGCATTCTGCCACTGCGGAAAGCCGCGATGACATACCAGCCGCCGAACAGCACCGCCAACGCCCACAGCGCAACCGTCCACGGGGCGGTATAGAACCAGTGCACTGCCACCTCCGTTCCGCATAGTTTCTCCACAATAGTGGCTATCACAAGCAACACGGCTATCACGCCCATCAACGAAAAAGCGATATTTCTGATGTATCTCTGCATAGTTATTCCGATAAGACCAACCAAAAAAGAATGCAAGAACCATACCGTTGCACAGCAGGAAACCATACCTAAAAATAGGTAAATTAAAAGGACAACCGTAAAATATACACAATATGCAGTCCCTATGCTTCATAGTACCAATTACGTAGAAAAGACGTAGAAAAGACGTAGAAAGGACGTAGAAAAGATTGGTGTTTAGCCTATGCATAAGCCGCCTTTTTATACACTTTATACACTATACATATTGCATAAAGTGTATAATAGATTATTGTTATGATGCGGTTGCAATGGGTAAATGAACATAGATTTGCAAATCTCATAGAAATATACTATCTTTGCGGAGTTTTTGAATTATTTTGTGTACTAACCTTAGATTTGTTTTTTTCCGATGAAGAAAATTTACCTGTTCTTTTTTACGCTTGCATTGTGCATATCTGCGTGGGCGGAGCCATACTTTGTGCGCATAAACGGCACGACCGACTATCCCGCCGCCGCTATGAGCGAGGCGGATATACAGGGACGCACCCAGTACAAAGCCGCCTGCGTGGCACTCCAAGCGGGCGACGTACTGACCTGCTACGATCAAGGCAGTACCACCGCATGGACGATTGCCGCCCTTGACCCGTACGGGGCATATACCTCATTCACCGCCTCCGCCACAGGGCTGACCTGCAACACCGCAGGCACATACGACATCTATATCAAGATGCAATACGGGAACGATATGTGGTATATCGAAGAGGGCAAAGACTGCGGCAGCACACCCGGGAACCCGGACACACCCGACCCTACCCCCGATCCCGAAGAACCGGTTACCTACTCCACCTCCGTTCCATCGCAATGCACGGATGTGATGCTGCAGGCTTTCTACTGGGACTCGTACAAGACAAGCGGGCTCAAGCACGGCACAACCCGCTGGCAGAACCTGTCGGCAGAGTCGGGCGAGATAGCCGCTTATTTCGACCTCGTATGGCTTCCGCCCTCGGCTAAAGCCTCGGGCGTAGGCTACCACCCTGCGCAGTACTGCAACCAGAACTCGGCGTGGGGCAGCCGTGCCGCCCTCGAGACACTGATTGGCAACCTGCATGCAGGGGGAGCGAAAGTGATAGCCGACATCGTCATCAACCACACCGACAACAAATCGAGTTGGTGCGATTTCTACACGGAGGACTTCGGCAAATACGGTTCGTTCAGCCCCGATGCGTCGTGGATATGCAAGACCGACGAGATGAACAGCGACAGCAAGGCGGGCACCTGCAAAGGAAAAGCCACAGGAGCCGCTGACGACGGCTACGAAAGCGAGGCGAACTACGCCGCTGCTCGCGACTGGGACCACCAAAATGCCGAAGTGCGCAAGATGTTCTGCGCTTACCTGCAATGGATGAAAAACGAGATGCAGTACGACGGCTGGCGGTACGACTACTGCAAGGGTTTCCACAACTCGCACATCAACGAGTACAACCGAGCCGCAGGCAACTATTTCTCGGTAATGGAATACTGGGACGGCAACAAGAACACCCTCTGGAGCCGCATACAAGACGCGGGCTGCAATACGCTCACTTTCGACTTCGGCACGAAATACGATGCGTTCAACAATTCGCTTGCCGCGGGCAACTACTCGGGCTGCAAGGCTCCCGGTTTATTGGGTTTAGGCAAAGGCAAGTACGCCGTAACGTTTGTGGACAGCCACGACACCTACCAGCGCGACAACAACGAGTTCGGCGGTAAGGGCAACTCGATGACCACAGCGATGAAAGCAAAAGTGCTGCAAGCCAATGCGTTTATCCTCTCTATGCCCGGTGTGCCGTGTGTGTTCTACCCGCACTGGAAAGAGTATAAAGATGCCATTGCGCCTATGGTGCTGGCACGCAAGACAGCAGGTGTGCACTCGGAGAGCAGTGTATCCGACGAGGGCGACGCAAGCGGCTACCGCGCGACGGTAACAGGCAAGAACGGCACACTCATTCTCGAACTCGGCAACCGCGTATCGGCATCCCAAACAGGCTACACCAAAGCCGCAGCGGGGACAGGGTATGCAATGTGGATACGGACCACGCAGGCGGTGGCACCCAAATTGGTCGTTACCCCCGGCAGCACCACCTTCAAGACCGATACACTGCGTATTGAGATGAAGACCATCGGCGGCACCGAGACGGCAGAGATATACTATACCATCGACGGTACCGACCCGAAGACCTCCACCACCCGCATTGCAGGTGGAAGCGAGGTGTCGTTCACTATCAACAACACCGTTACCCTTATGGCATACGCCAAGACGGCAAACACCGAGACCGCTGTACAGACCTACACCTATACCCGCAAAGAGCCACAGACCACACCGATCACGGTATCGTTCTACAAGCCCGCTTCGTGGGCGAAAGTGTATCTCTATGCGTGGACAGGAAGCAGTACGGCTATTCTTGGCAAATGGCCTGGGACGGAACTGACACAGCAGAACGCCAACGGGTTCTATTTCTATCAGTTCGATGCCACCATAAAAGAAGTGAACTTTATCTTCAACGGTGGCAGCGGAAAAGAACAGACCTCCGACCTGTGGACGGACGAAGACGTATGCTATGTGTGGTCGGCAGGCGCAGAGAAACTGCAACCCGACTGTATCTATACCGCCCTTGACGAGACGGAACACACCCCCGCAGTGCTTGACCTCAATGCCCCGATGTATAATATCCTAGGTATGCCCGTGGACGCAACGTACCGCGGTATCGTCATACAAAACGGACACAAGTTCCTGCTGAAATAAGCAACGGGCTATACAAACATACAAAAACAACAGGCTGCCTCTATCAGACAGCCTGTTGTTTTTGTATCGTTCCTATATATTTATTCTACGCGGTGGACACCGTCTCCAATCTGGGCAATGTAGAAATCGGCGGTGAGACCGGTCTTGTCGGTGTAGGTCTTGCCTACCACTTCCATATAGGTGGGGATAGCCTCCTCTTTTACCAGCGATACGGTGCAGCCGCCGAAGCCGCCACCTGTCATACGGCTGCCGATGACGCCGTTGATTGTCCATGCCGTCTCGGCTAATGTATCGAGTTCGGGACCGGTAACCTCATAGTCATCGCGGAGCGAGATATGGCTTTGGTTCATCAGTTGTCCGAACTTGGCAATATCACCCTGTTGCAGTGCCTTTACAGCATCTTTGGTGCGTTGCACCTCGCCTACCACGTGGCGTGCACGGCGGTGTGCCACGGGGTCTGTGATAGCCGATTCTATTTCTTTGAACTCTGCCATTGTGAGTTCGGCAAGGTTCTTGATTGGACGCACGGTGTTGAGTTGCTCAACCGCGGTTTTGCATTGTGCCACGCGGGCATTGTAGGCACCCGAGTCGAGTTTGTGCGGCGAATGGGTATTGGTGATAACCACCTTGATACCATCCAGTTTGATCGGCACAAGGTCGAACTGCAGTGTGTCGCAGTTGAGGAAAATAGCGTGGTCTGCTTTGCCTTGTGCGGAAGCGAACTGGTCCATGATACCGCAGTTGACGCCTGCGAACTCGTGCTCGGCGAGTTGTCCGATTTTGGCAATCTCGGTGCGGTCGTAGCCGGTATGGAGCAGTTCGTTCATTGCATAGGCGGTTACTACCTCGATAGCGGCACTGCTGCTCAGTCCTGCACCCGCAGGCACATTGCCCCAGAAAAGGAAGTCGTAACCTTGCGGGAGCGTAATACCGCGTTTGACAAACTGTGCAACACAGCCGAGGGGGTAGTTTACCCAGTGTTTGGCTTCGAGTGGTGTCGTTACATTGGCAAGCGGGACTTCGGTAACGGGATAGTTGTCGCACTCGTCCATAATGTTCAACGAGCAGAAGCGCAGTACGTTGTCCTGATTGGGTGCAATGAGCAGGAACGTGCCGAAACTCAGTGCGCATGGAAAGACGTAACCGCCGTTGTAGTCGGTGTGCTCTCCGATAAGGTTGACACGCCCAGGCGCAAAGAAGATGTCTGTTGCATCGTGCTTGTAGGTTTGCTCAAATGCTTTCTTCAATTCAGATAGTTGCATAAGATTTAATGGGTTTAATGGTTAAATAAAGGAGTTCCTCCATATCCCCTCATAGAGGGGGATAAAAGGTATTGTATTTACAATAATTTGATTACAATGATTTAAGGTAGCGATCGGCTTCGATGGCGGCTTTGCAACCGCTGCCAGCAGCCACGATGGCTTGGCGGTAGTGCGGGTCGGCACAGTCGCCCGCGGCAAAAACACCCGGTACGTTGGTGCGTGGGCTGTCGCCGTCCACAATGATGTAGCCTTCGGCATCACGGTTGAGATAGGCGGCAAAGAGGTCGGTGTTCGGGCGATGTCCGATAGCCAGGAAGAAGCCGTCGATGTCAATATGGTGAATCTGCTCGTCGGGTTCGCCTTTGCGATAGACCAGATCGGCACCCTGTACTTTGGGTTCGCCTGTCAGGCGGAGAGTGTTGTGCTCAAACAAAACCTCTATCTTCGGATTGTTCAGCACACGCTGTTGCATAATCTCGGACGCACGCAGGTAGGGCTTGCGGACAATCATATATACTTTTTTGCAGAGTCCTGCCAGATACGACGCTTCTTCGCAGGCAGTGTCGCCGCCGCCCACTACCGCTACGGTCTTGTTGCGGTAGAAGAACCCGTCGCACGTAGCGCACGCCGATACGCCGCGCCCTTTGTAGTCCTCTTCTGACTGAATGCCGAGAAACTTGGCACTTGCGCCTGTAGCGATGATGACGGTGTCGGCTTCATACTCCGTGCCGTCCTCGAGATACACCCGCTTGGGCGAGCAGGAGAAATCGACACGGGTAACAATGCTCTGTACGAAGCGGGTACCGAACCGCTCTGCCTGACGGCGCATATCGTCCATCATCTGGAACGGCTCCACGCCGTCGGGGTAACCGGGGAAATTCTCCACCTCGGTGGTAATCATCAGTTGCCCGCCTACTTGCGGTCCTTCGACGAGTACGGGGGAGAGGTTGGCACGCGAGGCATAGATGGCTGCGGTATAGCCCGCAGGACCGGAACCGATGATGAGACAAGGGAGCGACTCCCCCGCCCCCCTCAAAGAGGGGGACTTCAGAGAGGATGTATTATTTGTTTCCATATTGATTTATAATCTATTGTAAATTATCTGAGGTCGTTGAGGTAGGCATCGGGGTAGTCCAAGCGGAACGACACAGGGGTGGTGATATAACGGGGTTGTTTGAGGGTGAGGGTGGTCAGTTGTTTGCCCTCTTTGATTTCTATGGATACAGGGAGATAGGTATTATTCCCTGTTTGTTTGAGACGCATGGTGAAACGCTGAATGCCGATGGTTTGGTCTTTCGGCGTAAGGGTGATAACGGTCTGCGACGGGTCTTTGGCGGGGCGCTCGGAGACGGTGCAGACCTTGACCAACGCTTTGGCATAGAGGAACGGATTAGCCTCCAGCAGTTCCTGCTCGGTGGGAGTAGAGAGGGTCAGTTCGTCGGTGGAGGCACTATATATATATAATGTGCTGCCGTCGTATGCCGCTTCGGTGTCGAACATCGAGAGCAGAAAACGGTTGCCGTGCATAGTGATACTGCCCGGGTAGTTCATCGGCTGTGCCACCTCCTCGGAGACCGTAATGGTGAAGTCCGATTGCAACGTCTGCTGCTCGAGGTTGGACAGAAAGACATCCAGCGTACCGGCGGATGCGGACACGGACACCCCCAATCCCCCTCCAAGGAGGGGGATGAATAGCAGGGCGAGTATTTGATGCAGTTTTTGTAACATATATTTATCTTTCAAAAGTAGTCTATCCTATGCGCATCCTATGCGTATCCCATAACGATTGACAGGGCGGAGGAGGAATTGTGGTTTTAAGGATTTTTTACTAGAAGAACTAGAGGAACTAGAGAAACTAGACATTCTAGATATTCTAGAGAAACTAGAGAAACTAGACATTCTAGAATATAGGGCGGGTATCCTTTATCCTTTATCCTTTATCCTTTATCCTTTATCCTTTATCCTTTGTTCTTTTGTCTTAGTTTGCTCCGAGTTCTTGCAGTTTCCGGTCGAGTATATCCATATCTTGTATGAGGACATCGCGGCCTTTGGGACCTTTGTTGGGACCGACGATACCGGCGGCTTCCAGTTGGTCGGACAGTTTGCCTGCACGGTTGTAGCCGATCTCAAAAGCGCGTTGCAGGCGCGAAGTGGAGCCCTCCTGTTTGGCAACGACATAGCGTGCGACATCGGCAAACATCGGGTCGAGGCGCTTCATATCCACGCTGCCCGGTGCAACGG
>ERZ808242.234-NODE-234-length-42156-cov-7.947887_pt1 | contig 42156 bp, 35 predicted proteins | sample MGYA00521244_ERZ808242 | MGnify/ENA primary metagenome ERZ808242 (study PRJEB31516, sample SAMN03275573) | gut metagenome | biome: mammalia-associated habitat; material: feces | host: Papio cynocephalus | place: Kenya | collected 2012-07-27 ... | reverse complement strand
CGACAACACCATGCACAGCGTGAGCAGTGCTGTCAACAGCTTGGTTTTTATGGTTGTTCTTTGCATATTGATTTTCTCCTTTTTATAATCGGGTGTTGATGCTTGTTTTTATATTTTTTGACCGCATTTCGGACAAAATGCACTTTCCGGCGGAAGAACTGCGCCGCAGGCGGGGCAGGTATTGTTAAGCTTTGTTCCGCAATGGTTGCAAAATTTGGAATCTGCGGCAATCTGTTCTTTGCAATTGGGACAAACAACGGTATTTTCAGGAATTATCGGACCGACACCGTTTATTACAACTGATTTTCCGGATGACATTATGCAGTTTTCAATTACCTGAAAAATTTCGGAAGGAAGCTTCTTTTGCTTAAAAGCGCCCACTCCGGCTGTTATGGCTAATGGCCATGCCACAAACAGACCTATTGCACCGGCACCGATTTTATCAGACCATTGACCTTCACCGACCGTTACATTCATCTGTTCTCCGATAACGGCCAACTGAACCGTGACGGCTAAGCGCATTCCCGTCAGCGTTTTCCAACCGTCTTTCGGTTGACTTGCCTGCATAACATATCCGTCTGCGGTCTGTGAACTTTGTATTTCCATGCCTTTTTCGCCACGGAAAAAGTTTTCAAGACGGTTAACGACAGTTTGTATGCTCACGCCGTTTAACATAAATGTTCTTGATTCTGACATTGAAAAACCTCCTTTATTAATCTTTTTCAATATATCCGCTTATCGGCTTCGTATACATGTTGTCATCCGTTACGGCTTTATACCGCTCTCCGTCATAAACATCGGTAAACCCGTTATTCGCCTTGTAAATCTCGTTTGTTTCGGTATCATATACACGCTCATAACCGAGTATGGCATCGCTTTGCTTTTGACTTATTATGTCCTGACTCTTGTTGCGGTTTTCCCAAGAGGACATCATAGCGTCCATCGTTTGATTGAAATTTTGGCTTATCTGTTTAGCAAGCGCGACTTTTTCGTCACTTGCTCTGTTTGCGGCACTGACAAAACTGTCTGAGTACTGAAGAGTCTTCATACATTCGGTCAGTACGCTTTCCCACTCAATAAAAGTATCTTTTACAGCGGTAACGGCTACAATGTTGTAAGCCATATAATATCCGCCGTCTACCGCCTGAAGCTGATAATTAACCACATTGCCGCCAGAAATCATATAGCTGCCGAAATCCACAACGTCTGCGGCAAACATACCTTCGCCGTTTTTTTCGTTATCGATAAAGGTAGCTCTGAGCAGCTCGTCTCCCATTGATACCGATTTCATACTGCTTGTGGAAGCATATCGGTCGGTTACGGTAAATCCGTCAAAGCGCGGAAAAACATATCCGTAATAATCAGGTTCTGCCTCCGATACAAAATCGGTATATTGTGAAAATATTTTGAAAAAACCTTCTGTTGACGGATTTTCAAGGACAGGAGCTTTTGCAAAAAGTGCAGCTTTAGTGTTTCCCATATTATAATTTTGCTGCCATGCCGTTTTCCCGGCTTGGCTGTGCAAAAGAATATCAGCTTTCAGCAAAATGAACATCTGATTAAGCGGTTCACTTGGGTCGCATATCCGTATACTGTGATAGATATTTGTTCCGCCGGTTGTAACCGTCCAGCCTTTTGGGATGGTAATGCTGAAATCGGCTGTTTCGTATTTTTCGGTTTGTACGGATTTTGCGGCAGTTTGAGTTATCTTTATTCCTTTTTCGGCTTTCTCTGTTTTTATACTGTCGCTGTTTACAACGGTTTTGCTTCCGCAGGCGGAGAAAAACAATGCAATTGACAGCGAGAGTATGAGTGCGGTTAATTTTTTTATATTCATAATGTTGCTCTCCTTGTTTTCTTTATTGTTTTAGTTCTGCAACCGTCGTGTGAAACACTATTCACAACGGAATCCGCACGGATCATACTTTGTATACTTGCCGTAGCCGTCTGTAATTACTTCTGTAATGGGTAGCATCGTATAATCGCAGGTAATTACGTAACCGGTGCTGATGTTTCGTACATCGCTGTAGTAATTGTTCAATAAGGTTATTTTGCGAAGCGTGAGATTGCAATTCGGATGTGTCGCCGTAGGATAGTAAGGGGAAACGGAGCCATCCGGTGCAAGCTGTGCTTCATTATTATTTTCATTAAGAGGCTTTGATGCATATACAATCTCATAAAATGCACAGTTAGTCATAAGTATGTTTTTATTGTAAAGGCGTGCAGGCGTCTCGTTGCCGATTGCCGATAAATCCAAATCAAATGCGATATATTTCTCTTTGCCCCATGTCCCTGTAACAATTCCATTCGGCAGTGCCTTTATCAAGGTATTTTCCGGACAGTATGCCTATCTCTTGTATATTTTTACCGTTAGCAAGTGCAGAATTGAAATTTGCCTGATATAGCTTCCCGTCGGACATAACGATATCGTTTATGGTTTTACTGTAACTGTGGTCCAAATAACAGTCAAATTCGGCGTATTCGTTAATTATATTTTTACCGCTTGTGAATTTTTTGTAATCCGATTGGTCAAAAGGAATTCCGTGGTCTTTTAGCAGCACTTGCTCTAATGTCACAGGTTCGGCTTCTGTTGATGTATCATGTATATTACTTTTATTTAATCCGTTTGATGTCGATTTTTCGTCCTTAGAGCATCCGCAAAGTGCGACCGAAACAAGTAATACACACAAAACGATTTTGCCTGCACGAAAACAGAACTTTTTTCTGCTGTTTGACATCATATAGCAATCCACGCATATTTTTTTATTTAAGCTTTATATTTGATTTTCTCTGTACAGTATTGTATCATAGCAAATACTGTAATTTTATGGTATTTTCCGAATAGTCAATTGACTCTTCGGAAAATACGCGCGACAAATCTCGTTATTTTTACTGTAATTATAGTATAATATTGATGCTTTAATAAAAGTATCGGAGCAGCATTTATGAAATTCAGCGAAAAATTAAACGAGTATATAGAGAGACTGTCTTGCTCTGCCCAAGATATTTCAAATCTATCTGGTGTGTCGGCTGCGTCGCTCAGCCGATACAAAAACGGGGAGCGTATACCGGAACTCGGTACAAAATCTTCCAACGGCTTATGCGATGCTATAGCCGAAATTGCCGCGCAAAAGAAAATCTCGGATATTACGGCTCGATACGTAAAAGAATCGTTTATGGACTGTGATGACTTTATAACAACCGATAAGGAACAGTTGCGGCAAAATTTTAATACGATGATTTCGGTGCTTAAAATCAATCTTGCGCGTCTGAGTCAATATACAAATTATGATGCTTCCGCGATTTTTCGTATCAGAAACGGCTCGAGAAAACCGGGCGACTCCGAACAGTTTGCGTCGGCTGTGGCATCTTTTGTATCAAGAGAAATGAGTACGGCGGCGGAGATATCGGCTGTTGCCGAACTCGTCGGGTGTAACTCCGATGAAATACGGGATTTGTCTGAGCGCTATTTAAAAATTAAAAGTTGGTTGCTGGAGCAGCCGCCGCAGGAAGTCGGAAATGACAATATTTCGGATTTTTTGAAGAAGCTGGATGAATTTGATTTGAATGAGTATATAAAGGCTATAAAGTTCGATGAGCTCAAAGTGCCGACCGTGCCGTTTCAGCTCCCGTCATCAAAAACATATTTCGGAATAAAAGAGATGATGGAAAGTGAGCTCGATTTTTTAAAAGCAACCGTGCTTTCCAGAACAACGGCTCCCGTTACCATGTACAGCGATATGCCGATGAAAGAGATGGCAGAGGATCCTGAGTTCCCGAAAAAGTGGATGTTCGGTATGGCGTTGATGCTGAAAAAGGGCCTGCATCTTAATCAGATACATAGCTTAGATCGCTCTTTTGATGAAATGATGCTGGGTCTTGAAAGCTGGATACCAATGTATATGACCGGGCAGATCTCGCCTTACTATTTCAAAAACGCGCAAAACAACATCTTCTTGCATTTCCTTAAGGTTTCAGGTGCTGCGGCTCTTTCCGGAGAAGCCGTTGCAGGGTATCACGCGGACGGCAAATACTACCTTACCAAGTCAAAGCGAGAGGTGGAGTACTATCAAAAACGGGCAGAAGAGATGCTTGCTAATGCCTGTCCGCTGATGGACATCTACCGCAGTGAACGCGAAAGCGAATTCAATACCTTTCTTATTGCAGATGCCGCGAAATCAGGTAAACGTCGCAGCATTCTGTCGGTTCCTCCGCTGTATACTATCAGCGATGCTCTTTTAGACAGTATCCTTACACGACACAGTGTTGACGCTCGGCAAAAAAACGTAATTAAGAAATATGTTGACGTGCAAAGAAAACGTGTTTTGGCTATTCTCGACTCCGACATTATTGAGGAAGAAATTCCGTCGCTTACGGCAGATGAGATAAAGGAAAATCCACCGGTGCTCGGGCTTTCGTGTGTTTTCTTTGAGAACGACATTCAGTATAGCTATGATGAATATTATTCTCATCTGAACGAAACCAAGGCATTTGCAGAAGCACATCCGAACTATGTACTGAAGCAAAGTTCCGTTCAGCCATTTCGAAATTTGCAGATTCTTATCCACGAGGAGCAATGGGCAATGGTCTCAAAAGGCAAGGCTCCGGCAATTCACTTTGTTATTCGTCATCCTAAGCTGCGCAGCGCTATAGAGAACTTTATCCCTCCCATGACAGAGAGCCGATAAATTGCACAATAGCTTAAGCTGGATAAGAATCGGATTATATTACGAAACAAAGATAAAGGCGACAGCCACCGAAAGGGTGGTTATCGCCTTTGTTACTTTGTAGCATTTAAAATTTTTGCGTATGTCACATTTTTTAGGACTGTTATTTTTGCATTTATAGTAATTCTTTTAAAAATCCTCAACAGGTCTTACATAACGTACCGATTTATAATCTTGCTTTTGTGTGTACAGGGCTTTGCTGTCAATGGTGATTTTATCGCCGTCTAATTTTATTTTAAAGAGCGTGCCGCCGTGATTGCCCATGAGCCGTACCAGCCGTCGTTTCTGTAATGTATATCGGTCAGACACAACAAATTAAAATCCTTAGAACTGTCAAAATCGATTGTATGGTACAGAGCTTCGTCGGTCGGGTCAAATGTACTGCTTTTGTCCCAATCGGTTTCCACCCATATACCTTTGATAAAATTCGTGTTTTCTTTTTTCAGTTGTAATCTTGATATTCCCCAAAGAGCTGTAGGAATCAACGCGGCAATCAAAACAATCGCTGTTACCGCAAGTATTTTTTTCTTCACAGTATCACCTTGCCTTCGTTTTTGGTAAATCACCAATTTTTAATATATCTGTCAAGAGCGTTTTTAACTCCGTTTGAAACCGAATTAGGGTCGTCGGGAGTTTTATCACAAGCGACTCTAAAGACCATTACGCCTCCGGCTCCAGAAAAAAGTGCATAGGCGGTTTTATCTCCCGCAAGGGCAGGTGAGCAGAAAGTACATTCGTATATTTGGTCTGAGTCCTCAACCGTATAGTATTTGTTGTTATAATAATCCGCGTCTTTAAGAGCGCGCCAAGTTGCCCAATACGGCGAACCGTTTACTGGTCTGCCGTATGCGGCTATACCGATGTTAATTTTGCCGATATCGGCACCGTTGGCTTTGAAAGTGCGGAGACCCTCTTCAGCCTGTTCGAGTGAACTTTGATATCCGTCTTGATCGTTGCCGTCGTATGCCATAAATTGAATTTGATCTATGCACTCGTAAGTCTCTTTTGAAAGTCCGAGCTGACCCGAAGAGAGAGCCGTGGAAATAATCGAATCGGGTTTATATGCCTTTAAATCACGGCTGATTTTTTGAATAAAATTATCGTAATTCGACCAATCCGACGCACTGACAGGGTATTCCCAATCAATATCAACACCGTCAAAGTCATATTTTCTTGCCATATCAACTATTTGATTTGCAACCTTTTCCCAATTAGACGCCATATATGTGTTTACACCGTTATGTCCGTCACCCCATGCGCCGTCCGCAAGGGCAGTCACTATAAGCTTGACTTGATGCTCGGGATTTGACCGTTTGCCGATTATTGTTTTGAGAGCCGTAATTTGCTCGGCAAAATAATCTTCACCCTTGCTGCCGAAATTCATATCTCCGTTTTCGTCCCACTGCACGGCGGCGAAAACAATTATTGTGCTGTAAACATCATAGAATTTTGCATAATTCTTTACATATTCGTCGCCTTTGGCAAGGATTCCCGTGGGAATGTCACCGTCAAGCCTTTGATATGCCGTAACTTCAAAATCATCGGCGTCTCTTGATTTTTCATTATAGAGTTTTATTGATTTAATTTTTGCGGGAGTATCGTTGTTTCTGAATTTGTCAACGGAGAGTCTGATTTTATCGGTTGTGACCGCGTCAAAGCTGCAAATTCTCATTGACTGTATTTTTTCGCTCCTGTAAACGGTGACCCATTCATCGTTTATGAAAGCCTGTAACCTGAAATATTGGACCTCGTTACCAATCTCTTCAATAACGGCAGTATTGAACGTTACCGGCGATTTCAGCTTTATTTGAACAAAGCTGTTGTTTATGTCTTTGGTTTCGTCGGCAGGAGAGCGGTTGGGATTTTGAGCGCTCCAATATGTATTGTCTGAATTAAGTATATTTGCAGCGTCGGCTTTTTCGCCTTTTTTCAGGCTTTCATATTCAACCGATGCGCCGTCCAACAGATTTTCGGATGAGAAATTACATTGTATAAAATCTGCACTGTCCGTTGAAACGGAAAATCCGGAAAAATAAAACATTGAGGAGACAATGTCGCATACTACTGCGGAGCATATGAGTGCACCGACTGCCTTTTTCTTTCCGCCGCAAAATACAAGAACCGCACCGAGACACCCGCCGAGAGATACAAATATCAACGTGTCTTTAACTGCGTTCATTCCTTTTGCGAATTTCGAGGCACTTAAACCTGTGTCGAGTCCGAATAACAACACAAAAGAGTATATAAAAGTTATTATCGCTGTTATAAAGAAAACGGTTTGTATTACGCCGATTGCTTTTCCGACTTTTGCATTGCTACCTTTTTGTCCCAAGTAGGCACGGATAAAAAGGCAGATATAGTTTACCGCGGCGCTGACGGCTATAACAGTCAGCAGCGTCGGAATAAATTTATTGCCGAGAGGGTAGCTGTCGGCAATCCAACCGTATGTCCAGTCTGCTCCATTAATAAATATATAAGCAAACAGGCTTAGCAAAAAAGCAATAAATGTGCTTATGCGGGAATGAAATAATTTTGACGCTTTTTCGGCAAATTTCATATCTATCACCTTTGTACAAATTAAAATTCAGTTAAATTATACTATTGATTGGTATTTATTTAAAGCCACATTTCGGCATATTAGATATAATAATCGGTATGTGTTTCATAATATGGGATTTATGCAGTCCGAAAAATATCAAAACGAAATATGATTTGAAAAAATCTCTCTCTTTCCGATTTATATATCTTTTATGCCTTATTTAAGATTTAAATTTAATAATAATGTGTGTATAATTACAGTTATGAGAGGTGGATTATGGAATTTTATTTATTTGACCGCACCGATAAAATTATTCATTTTGATGATTTGAGTATTTTAAACGGAGCAAAGAAAATCGAAGAAAAAGTAAAAACAGTTATGTCGCAAAACGAGGTCTTTGTTCTTCAGATAGCGTCGCTCGGCAAAAAGGATGACATTGTAAAAGACGTAAAGTGCATATCCGACGGGCTCAGTATCTGCTGCATAAATACAGAAGTCGTAGATAAATTCGGCAGACGGAGTACACAAAGCGTAATGCTAAAATCCGACCGTATTCAGCCGTTTTTCTTTACTGTTGAGGCACAGAAAAAAGGGCTGCGTTCTGAGACGGCTGTTATTGAATTTATATGCGAAAGCGGTACATACTCTTTCGCCGTTGAATTTGAGATTAACGACAATGCCATTAAAAATCACGGGTATGACGATATCAAAAGCCTGTCACGAATCAAGTGGCTCAATTCAACGTTCGCCGAAGATGATTCGCTTGTTAAACCTTACACGCCGGTAAAAATAAGCGGAAATTGCGTTTCTGTTTTGGGGCGTGATATGATTTTGGCGAATAACGGACTTGTAAGTAATGTTCTTTCAAAATTTGATGAGAGTATTGAGCTTTGCGACGAAGCACAAAAAGAGCTTTTCAAAAAGCCGTGCGAGTTCGTTATAAGAGAAAAGCCGCTTGAGTGTAATTCGATTGAATTTAAAGGCTTTAAAAATCGCGCCGAAGTAAACTCGACATTTGACAACAGCGATTTTTATGGTTCGGTAAAGGCTGTTTTAAGGTATGACGGTCAATTGGAGTATTCGGTTAAGATTACACCGAAAAAGGATTTTGTATCCGATAACGTATCGCTGAATTTTTATGTCAACAATGATTGTACGTCACTTATGCACGGACTCGGTCACAGAGCGTCAAAGGCTTGCAATCTTAATTTCAAGTGGGATATCGACAAACAGCAGGACTGTATTTTTATAGGTACGGTTAACTGCGGTATGCGTGTTAAATTCAAAGCCGAAAATTATCGCCGACCGCTCATAAATATTTTTTATAAAAATTTGCCGCTTGTAAAGCCCGAAACCACTTGGGACAATTATTCAAAAGGCGGCATATACGTAAGGAAATTTGAAGATTTTGTTAAACTCAGCGCCGAAACAGGCAGATTTGAATTTAAAGAGAATGAAACAAGAAGCTTTGATTTTGAAATTCATGTCACTCCGTTAAAACCGTTTGATTACAAAAAGGCGTTTAAAGTTAGATATTCCCACTCAAACCGCCTTAAAAATGAGTACAAGGAAATTGATGAAGCAGCAAAAAACGGGTTAAATTATGTTATATTCCATCAAGGCAATATGATTATGCCATATATAAATTATCCTTTTTACGAAACAGACAGGCTTAAAAAAGCAGTCGAATACGCCAAAAGCAAAAATATCGGAATTAAACTTTATTATACCGAACGCGAGCATTCCAATCATATGGCTGAAACCTTTGTTTATAAGGCTCTCGGCGATGAAATAGTCCTGAGGAAAAAAGGTGTCAGTCATTCGTGGCAAAAGGAAAAGCCGCAATGGCTCGTTGATAATTTCGGCGAAGATATAATTCCGGGTTGGTTTGTAAAATACAAACACGGAAAATATAAAAACGAGCATGATATATCCTTTATAGTTAGACCCGATACAAGACTTGACAATTACTACATAGAGGGGCTTAATTGGCTTATCGAAAATATAGGCATAAGCGGTATTTATATCGATGATACGAGTCTTGACAGAACTACGCTTGAGAGAGCCAAAAAACTGCTTGACAAAAAAGACGGACTTATCGATATGCATATGTGGAATCACGAGGAACCGCGCGCGGGAGATGTCAGCTGTTTAAATCTTTACTGTGAACTCTTGCCGTTCCTTGACAGCATATGGCTCGGAGAAGGTTTCTTTTACAAAAAGTATTCTCCCGAGTATATGCTAAGTGAGGTTTCGGGCATTCCTTACGGCGTACCCGGACAAATGCTTCAGGACGGCGGCGATCTGTATGAAGGTATGCTGTACGCTATGAACAACCGTTACGGCTGGGGATATAAAAATTCCAAAAAGCTCTATGATATTTGGGACGATTTCGGTATTGAAAGCAGTAAAATGCTCGGTTATTGGCACAGCAAAAATCCTGTTAGGACAACATCGCAAAACGTACTTGCAACTGTATATTTAAAGGGTGACAGCGCACTTTTCTGTCTTTATAATTTCTCAAAAAAGAAGCAGAATTTTGCTCTTTGCGTAAATGATAACCTTTTAGGCTTTAGAGTCCGTAAAGTAATAAGAATTAAAATCGGCTCCAAAACCAAAAGACAAACCGATATAGAAAAAACCTTTTCGCTGTCCGCAAGATCCGGTATGATGTTACTTTTGAAAAAATGACAGGCACAAAAGTATTCAAAGCAGGTGAAACTATGAATGAAGAGGAGCGTCTGGAACTGTATACATCGATAGTTCCGAATGAGCGGCAATTAAATATTCAAAAAATGCCGTTCTATGCCTTTGTACATTACAGTATAAATACGTTTACGGGAAAAGAATGGGGAAACGGCAAAGAAAGCCCAAGACTTTTTAATCCCAAATGTCAAGATACGGATTCGTGGTGTAAGGCTATTAAAAGCGCCGGAATGAAAGGCGTAGTACTTACCTGTAAACATCACGACGGTTTCTGTCTTTGGCCTACAAAGACAACCGATTACAGCGTAAAAAACAGTCCGTATAAAAACGGCAGGGGAGATGTTGTGAAAGAAGTTTCACAGTCCTGTAAAAAATACGGGCTTAAATTCGGCGTCTATCTTTCGCCTTGGGACAGAAACTCAAAGCTTTACGGTACCGATGCGTATAATGATTTTTACATTGCACAGCTTACAGAATTGCTCACCGGTTACGGCGAAATATTTATGCTGTGGCTTGACGGTGCTTGCGGTTCTTCGGCGGACGGCAAACCGAAACAGAAGTATGATTTTGAACGCATTTGGAAAACCGCTCTCAAACTTCAACCTAACATCGTTATGTCGGGTTGTGCACCTGACATTCGATGGGTCGGTAATGAGAGCGGAAAAGCACGAGAAAGCGAATGGTGTGTGGTTCCGAAATTCCGGTACGAATTGCAAAATATTGCCGCAAACTGTCAGCAGGACGATGATTTGAAAAAGTTTCAAAAACGTTGCAGAGACGTAATGCTAAGTGACATCGGCTCGAGAGAATTTCTTAAAAATTACGATGAATTTATGTGGTATCCGGCAGAAGTTGACGTATCAATCCGTACAGGTTGGTATTATCACCCCATGCAGTTTATTACGCGAAAATCGCTAAAGCATCTTATGAAAATATATTACGGTTCCGTAGGCGGTAATTGTCTTCTCATACTCAATATTCCGCCGAATAAAAAAGGCGTTTTTTCGGGCGGAGACGTTAAACTGCTGTGTAAAATGGGCAAGTGGTTAAAAAAAGAGGATGAATGTGTAATTGACAGTACATATACCGTGTCCGATAATAAAAACATCTATAATTTTAAATTTAACAGGCAGTCGGTTGACCGTATGAGACTCAGTGAAGATACTGCAAAATCACAGAGGGTAGAGAAATTCCGAATATATGCAGATGATTTGTGCGTTTACGAGGGTACGATAATCGGCTTTTCAAAAATCGCAATATTTAAAAAGCCTGTGGTTACAGACAATTTAAAGCTTGTTATCGAGAAGTCGAGAAAAGAAGTGTATATTGATAAGGCCGAGGTCTGCAAAACGGGCGCTTATCGTTTTGATTAGAGTTCCATTCAACGGTTAAAAGCGTCAGATGAAGCGCCATGCCAAAAGGCTGAGCGTTCATAAGGAAGTATTGGTTTTTCGCATAAAAATCCCTTATGCTTTTGTCAAAAAGCCTCGCAAGGCGACAGCCTTGCTTCGTTTCCTGACTTCGGCATAAAAATTTTTATAGCTATGAAACTGCGTAGCACTTAAAAACGATATTGTTTTTGATACAAGAAAAGGCAACCCCATCAGATAAGTCGGGGCTCATTTGATAGGTTTAACGCATTATTGTGCAAAGATTTTTGAAGCAAAACCGCCTTATAAACACTCAGCCAAATCGCATAGCGTTTTTGTCTTTTTTGATATTTTTAAAAGCTTATGTTTTTCGGTAGATTTAAAAAACAAGATATGATAAAATATATATAATTTTATCGGAGGCAATATGTTATGTGCGATATTTCCTTACGTGTCGCCAAAGAAAGCGACGCAGAAAAATTGCTTGAAATTTACAAGCCGTATGTTTTAGATACAGCAATTTCTTTTGAGTGCGAATTACCGACGGCAGCCGAATTCAGAGAGCGCATACATAATACGCTTATTCGCTATCCTTATCTTATTGCAGAGAAAGACGGTGAAGCGGTGGGATATGCATATGCCGGAGCATTTAAAAATCGTGAGGCATATAATTACTCGGTAGAAACAACCGTATATGTCAAAAATGATATGAAACGCTGCGGTGTAGGTAAAAAACTTTATTTGTCGCTTGAAGCAATACTCGGATTTCAAAATATACTTAACCTCAACGCTTGCATCGGATATACGGAAACAGAGGATGAATACCTTAATAATAACAGTGAACGGTTTCACCGCCGCTTAGGCTATCGTCTTGTAGGCAAATTTAATAAGTGTGGGTATAAATTCGGCCGTTGGTATGATATGATTTGGATGGAAAAGCTTTTAGGAGATCATAAGGAGAACCCGAAACCGATTAAGTGGTTTTCGGAATATCGTGATGAGCTTTGTAAAAAAACAGGCATTTTGTGTGATTAAATTATTTATAACGTGAAAGGGGTTAAAAATTATGAGCAACAAAAAAGAACGCCGCAGAATAGTAAAGGAATTGCTTGATGTTACGGATAAGGAATTTACGGATGAGGAACTGATACATCAGCTTATCAACACCGAGCTTTCCAAGGATTCGGATAAGACCGATAAACTTACTTTCGGTCAGCGTGCATCGGACGCTGTTGCGCGTTTTGCCGGAAGTTGGTCGTTTATATTCAGCTTTATAGCTATAATGGTTATTTGGATGGTTCTGAATATAGCACTTAAAGATAAGGCTTTTGACGCATATCCGTTTATCCTTTTGAATTTGGTGCTTTCTTGTATTGCGGCAGTACAGGCTCCGCTTATTATGATGAGTCAAAACAGGCAGGATGCCAAGGACAGAGAGCGTGCGGAAAATGATTTTAAAGTCAATTTGAAAAGTGAACTTATAATCGATGATTTGCACAGAAAGATGGATCTTGTCCTTGAAAACCAAAAGAAGATAAATCGCCGCCTCGATCTTTTGGAACAGGCGGGGAATATAAGTCCCGAGCAAAAAAAGAATCTTATTTCGTCATCGGAAAAATCACTTCCGCAGGATAAAGATTCTCTTACATAAAAGTATTACATTGAGCTATGAGATTTGGGGGTAAAAAATTATGACAGAAAAGGATTATTTAAAACAAATTGATTCCGTTATCGAATCGGGACCTTATACCGACAGTTGGAAATCTTTGTGTAAACACAAAACGCCGGAATGGTATAAGAATGCTAAATTCGGCATCTTTATTCATTGGGGAATATACAGCGTACCTGCATTCGGCAATGAGTGGTATTCGCGTGAGATGTATGATAAATCAAAGCCGGCATATCGGCATCACCGCGAAAAGTACGGTAATCAAAAGGACTTTGGATATAAGGATTTTATACCGATGTTCAAAGCCGAAAACTTCAATCCCGAAAAGTGGGCGGAACTTTTTAAAAACAGCGGCGCAAAATACGTAATGCCGGTAGCCGAACATCACGACGGATTTGCAATGTATAATACCGAGTTTAATCGTTGGAACAGTGTAAATATGGGACCCGGACGAGATGTTCTGGGAGAACTGAAAGCAGCTGTAGAAAATGTCGGACTTGCCTTTTGTGCGTCGAACCATCGTGCCGAACATTATTTCTTTATGAATATGGGCAGAACATTTGACAGCGATGTATGCGATGAAAGATATGCCGATTTTTACGGGCCTGCTTATTATTGTAAGGAGCTGTCATCCGATAAAATGGGCGTAACGGCATCGGACTGCCGCTCTGTATCCCCGACGGAGGATTTCTTAAAAGATTGGCTTGTCCGTATATGTGAGTTGATTGATAAATACAAGCCGAAAGTTGTTTATTTTGATTGGTGGATACATAACAGAGCTTTTAAACCGTATTTAAAGAAATTTGCGGCATATTACTATAACCGTGCCGCAGAATGGGGAACCGATGTTACAATAAATTATAAGCTTCAGGCTTTTGCACCGGGCAGCGCTACGTTTGACGTTGAACGGGGAGCATTGACTGATATTTCACCCGTACCGTGGCAGACCTGTACTTCAATAGCAAAAAATTCATGGGGATATACCGAAAATAACAGGTTTAAGTCGGCATATCATATTATTTGCGATTTAATTGACATTGTAAGCAAAAACGGTGTTTTGCTTTTAAATGTAGGACCTAAACCCGACGGTACGATTACAGATGAAGAAACCGCGGTTCTGAATGAAATCGGCAATTGGCTGAAGACTAACGGAGAGGGGATATACGATACGGTCCCGTGGAAAACCTTCGGCGAAGGAAAAGTCAATGCAAAGGACGGCTTCTTTAAGGATAACAAGACAAAAAAGTATACCGAAAAGGATTTCCGTTTTACATATAAGGACGGAGCGGTTTACGTTTTCCAAATGAAACCGACACATGACGGTGTAATAAGAATTAAGAACTTCAAAAAGATAACGCAGGACGCAATTGTATATTCGGTAAAGCTTCTCGGTAATCACTCGCCGATAATGATTAGCCGAACCGAAAAATATATGGAGCTTAAACTTATGGAAATTCCGCAAACAAATTTGCCGTTATGTTTTAAAATAGTTCTTGAATAAAAATCAAAGAGTCTCAATGATTGCTTACGGCAACCGTTGAGACTCTTTGATTATTTGGCTTATTCGGTAATTTCGGCATCCTTTGAGAGCTTGCCGTGATATATGGCGTTTGATATATTTATCGGCGATAAAAAAACCTTGAGCTGTTTAAGCTTCGTATCAAGCTTATTATTACTGAACGGTATGTCCGAGAGGGAATATGCCGTAATACTTTTTCTGAGCTCGGTAGGTGCAACAGCCGTGTCGTTTTTAATTGTTACCGTCTTTTTCTGACCGGGGAGCAGGTCAAAAAAGTTATCGCTGAACGGCAAAGTGCTTTTGTCGCTTTCAACTTTGACAAGGCGAGCATATTTGTCGGACGATACCGTAACATTCAGTCCGTCCGCCGTTTCCTCAAAAACGGTTTTAAGCTTGGCTTTTGGCAAGCGAAGCTCATTTTCACGGCAGAAAAGAACAGTCTTTTGTTGAATAAGAGCGTTATTTTCATAAAGTCTTACTGCAATGCCGGTTCTTTTTTTATTGTATTCCGAGCAAATAAACGGAACATTTAAATCAAAAACAACAGAATTTTTTACGGCTCCGACAGTTAATGTTCTTTTGCTTGTTTCAAGAGTTCCGTTTTCAAAATCAAATATTTCATATTCTGCGTCGACTGTTTTGCTTTCGTAAAAATCATTCAGCACAAAAACACGTATATAGTCGCTTGTATCCTCAATCGATATGCTGAGCGGCGCATTAAAGTGCTTTGCACCGTATTGTAATGCCTTGTAATTACCATAGTAATCAAGGCTTGACCAAGAGCATACACCCCAACAGTCATTAAACTGCCAATACATCGAACCGTTGCATCTGCCCTTGTTTCTGCGCCAATGTTCGGTGGCATCTGCGATACATTCGTTTTGTGTTACCTGTGACAAATAAACATAATCCTTGAAGTTCTTTGGTAAATTAAACCTCGAAGCAATATAATATATCATTTTGTCATTGCCGTTGGCACATTTTTGGTGGGACTTAAACACGTCGCTCGAAAGGGAGTAGTCGGAAGGTTTCGCAAACTTTTCGATAGTCTTCATATCGGGAAGGCTTTCAAAGCCGAATTCGCTGCAAAAACGCGTCATGCGTTTGCGGTAATAATTCATAGGCTTCAAACCGTGCCATACTCCCCACAGATGAGTGTCGCCTACATTGTCACTTCCTACTCCGACGTTATGAGATTCACCTATCGGCGATCCGGGTGTGTACGGAGTGCTTTTGTCATATTTCCTTATTTCGGGTTCGAGAATATGATAAAAGAATTTTTCCGTCCATTTGACGTACTTTTGCATATGCACCCAAGCCATATGCATATCCTCAATTTCATTGTTGCCGTTCCATACGGCGAGAGAGGGGTGATGGCAGAGGCGCTTTACATTGTATTTAACCTCTTCTTTTACATTGTCAAGAAAATCGTTATCAAAGAACGGATAGGCCTGACAGGCAAACTGAAAATCCTGCCAAACAAGTATTCCTTTTTTGTCGCAGAGATTATAAAACTCGTCGCTTTCGTAGTATCCGCCACCCCAAATACGTATCATATTTATGTTTGAAAACAGGGCTGTGTTAATCAAATATTCAAGTTTGTCGGAAGTGAATCTTGTTATAAAACTGTCTGGCGGTATATAATTTGTGCCTTTGATGAAAAGCGGGACACCGTTTAATCTGAATTGGAAATTTCTTCCGTATTCATCCTTTTCTCTGTTTAATACGATTTTTCTGATACCTATTTTTTTAGAAGCGGAATCGGTTTCTTTGCCGCCTGAAACTACTGTTGCGCTTATTTCGTACAACGGCTGTTCTGCTTTACCGGATAATTCGTATGTCCACCAAAGCTCAGGAGCGGTTATTGTAAAGTCGGCTTCTGTGCCGCTTTTTTCAAGTATGCTGCCGTTTGGCAATACAACCTTTAACGAACACTCGTAATCTTTATATGCCTTTATATCGGCTCTTACGGAGATAACGGCAGTACCGTCGTCATTGAGCGTTTGTGACGCAAAAAGATATTCTATTTTTGCACCTTTTACAAACTCAAGGCTTATTTCCTTTGTTATACCGCTGCACGGCAGTACGGGACCCCAGTCCCAACCGAAATGACATTGCGGTTTGCGTATATGTACAATGCCGTTTTGTCCGTTTGAGTTTATCGGTGTAGGACAAGCCTTGTACTTTTCTTTAACATAATTTACCGGAGAACGAAACAGTATCCTTATTTCGTTTTCGCCCTTAATGAGACGTTTTTTAATTGATACGCTGTAAGCTGTAAAACAATTTTTACCTGAAAAAGCAAGCATATTATTTACAAAGACGTCACAAATCGTGTCAAGCATTTCGCAGTTTAAAAGTATGTCGTCACTTTTTAACTCTTCTTGGGTTATTTCAAAAGTCTTTTTGTATTCCCAATTTGTTTCGCCTACCCAGTAGACATCCTTTTCATTAAGCCCGATAAATGGGTCCGGAATATCTCCGTTTGCCATCAGGTCAAGATAGTTACAGCCGGGCACAAAAGCGTCTTTGTAAACCTTGTCTCCGACTTTTCTGAATTGCCATTTCCCGTTCAGTGTCTTTTTCATTTGCCCAATCCCTCTCTTAAAAACATCATTGATATTATACTTTATTATTACATATATTGTAAATGTTTTTATGCTCTTTTAATTTTTTGCTTTTTATCAGTAATTCTAAAAATAACCTCGCAGCGTATAATCCTATTGACAATTTAATATATTTCGTTTAAACTGTAATGGTATTTTGTGCATTATGCTAAAACAAGAGGGAGATTAGGGAGTTCTTTTATGGCAAAGTCAAAAAACAAAATCGGTAATATTTTAAAATCGGTAAAAGAGCATTGGAGCAAACCGCCTGAGGGTAGGTATATACCGTATAAAGAGATACTTTCTTATTCTGTGGGCGGTATCGGCGTCAAATTTGTAATATATACAATATATTATATAGGACTTTCGGCGACAAGCCTTCTCGCCGGTGCGGCTTTGGGTCTTAAAAACGGAGATCTTGTAAAACTTAATCTCATAGCTACGGTAATAGGTATGTTTTTAGGGCCGCTTCGCGGTATGATAATTGATAATACGCGCAGCAAAAACGGCAAATTCAGACCTTATCTTCTCTATGCCGGTATACCGTCGGCAGTTATAACGACGGTGTTTGCTTTTTTACCGTTTGAGAGCATGAGTTATAACGCTAAACTGTGGTCGCTGTTTGTTACGTATATGCTTTTACAGCTTTGCTATCCCTTTTATGACCAGGCGTATACAACTCTTGTTCAGGTTATGAGTCCAAATTCAACGGAGCGAGCGGATGTTATAACCGTATCAACTTTTATTTATTCTTTGGCACCTACAATTATGGGATTTGCAGTGCCGCTTGTTGCCGGTTTTACGGGCGGACTTGAGCATATAAACGCGTATCGTGTTATTATGCCCATTTTCGGAATCGGCGGCGCTCTTTTGGGAATTTTCAGCTATACGGGAACCAAAGAACGTATAATTGTATCAAAGGACTACACACCAAAGGTGCCGTTCTTTCAGGGAATCGGCGCAGGTATAAAAAACAAATACCAGTGGGCGCGCTCAATAGCTTCATGGTTCATACTTTTACAGTCGGGCGTCGGTAATGTAACAACATGGTATTTCTATTACGGCATAAAGGATACTTTAGGTCTTACAACTGAGCAGCAGGGCGTTTTAAACGGTACGCTTACAACGATTCTCGGAGCAGCCGCAACGCCGGCTATGCTTTTGTCTCCGTTTTTGATAAGAAAAATCGGAAAACGCAATCTTTTCATAATGTATATTGTTTGCTCCATTTTCTGTTTTGTGGGTATGTATGTCTTTATAGAGCAGATATGGGTGCTGTTCGTCTTTATATGGCTCAGGGGATTTTTCTCGACATTTACGCTTATAACCGACGGTGCGATGAATGCCGATGTGCTTGACTACCAGCAGTATAAGACCGGAGAGCGTCTCGAAGGCCTTATGAGTCAATTTGTAGGTATAATCGGAACTTTCGTTTCAATGGGCGTAACTTATCTTATACAAACGGTTATAATGCAGAACCATTACGGTCTTGTTAACAACTATGACGACCTTTACAATGTGTCTTTTAGAGAGCCGCTTTCAAAAGGTATGATTTTTCTCGCGACAGTGGGATATATACTTTCGCTCATTCCGTTTATTACAATGTATACTCTCACCGAAGAGGAACACGAGGCGCATATTTCCGTTCTTAAAATCAGGGCGGCACTTGAGGATTATGCGACAGATTGTTTGTCGGAGGGTGAGCTTGAAGAAGCCAAAAAGATTTATGCTGATGCAGTAAACGAACTCGAGGTTTGTCGTGGCAGAATAGACAACATAAATGGCAAGGAGAAGAGAAAACTTAAAAATAAAATTAAAGCTCTTCAAATTGTTATAAACGAAAAAGATCGTTTTAATGATCCGAAAATGATAAAGAAAACCGAAAAGGCAAAAGAACTTTTATCTCATTCTGTTGAAGAACTCTACGGAATCAGCGAACCTACGATGGATAAATACAACGCTGCAAACGCAATGGGTGAGTCGACAAAAGATGAGATACGTTCAAAATCCGCAGCGCTTAAAGAAGCGTCAAAAGAACTTGACCGTTTCCATAAAAAAGCATATGCGTATATTCAGGCGCGAAAGCTTTTAAAACAGCTTGAATACTATTCGCATTGGTCGGATATATTCGGTTCGGAAACGATTGCGATTTCGGTTCCGGAATAATTTCAGTTACGTATTTCAGAGCGGTGCTGTCAAACACCGCTCTTTTTAAGTGAAAAGTTGTCAAAATGTTAACAATTTTTATTGCACACTTTAAAGCAAAGGTGTATAATAATTCTCGGTGATGTGAAATGAGTAAATCAACAATTATTGCAGTTGCAGGCAAAGGCGGAGTAGGCAAAACTTCATTATCGGCTACTATCGTCAGGTGCCTTACGGAAAAGTATCCCGATAAAAAGATACTTGCCATAGACGCCGATCCGGCAGTAGGTCTTTCAACCGCTCTCGGGATAGACGTCAAAATGACCATTGACGATATTCGTAAAGAGATTATAGCCTCCGTGGACGAGGGCGATACCAGAGGAGCCGTTGAGCTTTTGGGCGAGGCTAAGTATCGTATTTTCGACGCTCTTGTCGAGACTGACGGATATTCGTTTATCGCCGTAGGGAGACCTGAGAGTGCCGGGTGCTATTGTAAAATAAATTCATATCTTAAAGAGGTTATCTCCATACTTTCCGACGAATTTGACTATGTTGTTATTGACGGTGAGGCGGGAATAGAGCAAATTAACAGGCGTGTTATGGAAAAAGTAACACATCTTATCTTGATAACGGATCCCAGCAAAAAAGGTTGCCAAGTAATAAAAACAATAAAGGGTGTTGCCGATGAGCTTGTTATGTATGATAAAATCGGTGCAATAGTTAATCGTATGACAGACGAGTCATTAAAGAATTATATTAATATCGACGGTATTGAGGTTCTCAGTTATATTCCGAATGATACAAATCTCGCTATGTTTGATATACAGGGCGAAAATGTATTTAATTTGCCGGAAGCTTCACCGGTGGTAAAGGGTGTACGGGAGGCTTTAACTAAAATAGGGGTGCTGTAATGAAAGATCTGAAACATCTGATTTATTTTGAAAACCTGCTTCAGGAGGCAAACAATGAACTTGTGCAGCAGGCAATAGGCGAGGGGAAAAAAGCGATTGCATATACCTGCTATCACATTCCGGAGGTTCTTCTCAATGTCGATAATTGCTTTTCGGTAAGGCTCAGAGCTCCGAGAACAGGTTCTATGGATATTGCAACTTATTATCTGAGTTCGTATCTGTGCGGATATTCCAAGGCTCTTTTGGAGCGCGGTATTGAGGGCGGTTATAATTTTCTTTCTGCTCTTATAGGCTCGGAATCATGCTCGGAAATGAATCGTACATATGAGCATTTCACGCTCTTGAATCTTGTGCAAAACGATAAGTTCTTTGTCTCCGTTGCCGATATTCCTTTTAAAATTGAACCGCATACAGTCAGGCATTATACAGAGCAGATGCGAGTTAAGGTGCTCGATAAGCTGCATGATGTTTACGGTGTAAATACAAGCGACGCTGCGCTTCGTAAAGCTGTTGAAGAACATAACGAGGTTTGTCGTCTCATAACAGAGATAGGTGAATATCGCAAAGAGGAAAATCCGCGAATAACGGGATATGAATTTCACGTAATAAATCTTGTTACATATTGCTGTCCTAAGTATTTGATAATAGACAAGCTCAGAGAAACCGCAGAGGAGCTTAAAACAAGAGTTCCGGACGAAAAGAAAAATTATCGTGCAAAAGTTGTTGTCGTGGGCTCTGAAATGGACGATCCGGATTTCACAAAGCTTATCGAAGAATCCGGCGCTCTCGTAGTTGCCGACCGCTATTGCTTCGGTTCGCTTCCCGGCAGGGAAGAAATAAAGCTTAACGATACCGATGATGTTTTATCTCAGATTGTATTGCATTATATGGAAACATGCCAATGCCCGCGCTATATGAGCAAAGAAAAAGTACAGGGCAGAAAAACCTACGTGCGAGACCTTGTAAATACGTATCACGCGGACGGTGTAATATATGAGCAGATAAAGTTCTGTGAATACTGGGGATACGAAAGGGCACTTGCATCACATATTATAACAAACGAATTCGGAATTCCGTCGGTTTCGGTCGACAGGCAGTATACGGCAAGCGCATCGGGTCAGCTTAGAACTCGCGTTCAGGCATTTGTAGAAAGCCTTGAAATTAAGAATATTCAAAAAGCAAAGGAGGCGAAGTAACGTGGCAAATCAGCCTAAAAATCTCGGTCTGCTGCATGAAGATAAGACCGGACTTTTAAAGCACCGCGAGTGGCGCGGGCTTAAAGACACAATGTATGATTACTATCGTTGGCTCATAACTTGGAAAGATATGATAGTTATGGTCCTTAAAGCGCCCGTGTCGACGATAAAAGGTCTGTGGAATTATCGCTGGATGGCAAGTTACCTCGCGGCTCCTGCGTGGATAGACCGTCATACGGAGGGTACGCGCGGAACGCACCTTCGCATAGCGCATCTTCACTTTAACGCGATGATTAAGCATACATGCAATATGATACATATGCTTTTTAAGCATGATAAGCATTTTCATCCGAATGACAAGTTTTCAGATAAAACAGTTTGTATGGATGAGCTTTTCTCTTTTGAAATAATGGCGGGTTTTCCGAACTTATACGGTGTTCCCGTACAGACTATACCGATATTTTTGTCATCAATGGTTGATCAAAACATAACGCCGCCGTATCTTGACATAACCGAGAGCTACGGCGTTCCCGCCGATGTTTGTCCTCTGCCTTCCGCGGAGGCAGGCGTGGCAATAAACGACGATTACCCGATGTTCGGTAAATGCTTTTTGTCATGCAATATGCCGTGCGACGGCTCAACAATGAACTCGTCATATATCGACAGACGTTTTAATCTTCCGTCTCATGTTGTCAATGTTCCGCTTAGATATACCGAAGAAGAAGTGCAGAAATATGCCGTTGATGAGGTTAAATCATGCATCAGATTTATTGAGGAACAGACAGGAGAAAAGTTTGATTGGGACGCATATTTTTCCGCGATGAAGACATACAACAAACAGCTTGAATATGAGCTGCAAAAATGGGATGTCAATAAAACCGATTATCCTCAGATGACGGGCGCCACATTTTGGCTGTACAGACTTTTTTACTTTCATCTCTCCGGCGGAATCGATAAGATATTCATTAAAACCGATAAAAAGGTTAATAAGCTTATGATGAAAGGTTATGAGAGAAAAGAACATGTTTCCAAGGAAATGCGACACAGAGCTATAGTTTGGTCGTGTCCCGCAAACTATTATACGAGCCTTGCCAATTGGCTCGAAAATTGCTGGGGCATAAATGTTGTTATGGATATGGAGACGATGATATCTTACATAATGTATGATACCGAGGATAAAGAGAGATCGCTTGCCACATATGCAAAAACTCTTCAGCGTACCACAATGCGTAAGCATACCAAGGGCGGCTATCAGAATGTACTTGATGAACTTTGGCACATTTGCGATGAATATAATGCCGACACCGTAATAATGTATAATCAAATTTCATGCAAGGGAATGGATGGTCTTAACGGTATATTTGACGACCAGGCAAGAGAAAGAAATATCAATTTCATTTGGGTCGATCAGGACCTTATGGATCCGAGAACCGTTTCGCGTCGCGATATGCGTGAGCAGATCAATAAATATATGACAACCGTTCTTCAGGAAGAACCCGTTGACCCGACGCTGGTTGATTTCGACGATACAATGGCTTGGTAAAAAGATAGGAGAGTGTTTATGAAATATTTTGGCGGTTGCGACGTTGGTTCAACGTATGCAAAATGTGTAATTTTGGATGAAAACGGTAAAATCGTTGCCGATGCTACCGTAAGGAGTAAAATAAATCCGGTAAAGAGCGCCGAGCTTGCTCTCGGAGAGGCAATATCTAAAGTCACGGAATTGTCCTCTCCTGAGAATCTTACGTATCTTATAGGTACCGGTTACGGCAGAAATAAGGTTCCCTTTGCCGATGAAAATATATCTGAAATCAGTTGCCATGCCATGGGTGTACATGTTACAGACCCGAGTGTAAAGGCGATTATAGATATCGGCGGGCAGGATGTAAAGGGCATTGCAATAGACACCGACGGCACGGTTAAGAATTTTGCAATGAATGATAAATGTGCCGCAGGTACAGGTCGTTTTTTTGAGGCGATGGCAAACGCATTTGAAATGTCACTTCCGGATTTCTGTAAATTGTCGCTCCAAGCAAAAAATACTATTCCTATAACGGCACAGTGCACTGTATTTGCCGAATCGGAGGTAATTTCTCTTGTAGGCGAGGGCAAACCTATGGATGAGATAGCGGCAGGTATTCAGCTCGCAGTTGCCAAGCGTTGTTTCGTTATGGCAAAAAAAGCAGGCGCCACCGACAGTATAACGCTTACCGGCGGTTGTGCTAAAAACGAAGGCCTCAAGCGTGCCATTGAGCACGTTCTGAAAATTAAGGTTGTTGACCTTCCGATTGACCCTCAGCTTATGGGCGCGCTCGGTGCTGCCGAGTATGCAAGACAAAAGGGGATGGCATAAATGAAAGCTTTAATTATAATTTTAATCGTTCTTGCCGCGCTTTCTGTGCTCACATTTTGCATCTATTTTTTCAATCTCGATATGAAACTTGTTCGTAAGATATATGATGCGCTCGGCAAACATTATGATTCGCTTGAAAAGGACAGAAAACTTTAATGAAGCTTTATGACAAGCTTATCGGGCAAATAAAAGACCTTTTGCCGGAAAACGGCAAAAGGTTTTCTTATAGTGAACCGACGCTTAAAATAAAAAAAGACAATTCAATACTTCTATTGAAAGAAACGGCGTATGAACTCGGCGGAAGTCAAAAGCCGTGTGTGAGCACGGTCGCGGTGAGCGACAGTATGAAGTTCGACAATTGCACATATCTTTACGGAAAAGATATTCCGGAAATAAAGTCGGATTGCTGTTTCGGAAAAATAGTTTTTCTTGAAATCGAAGATATCGGTGAAGAGCAATCGGCGTTTGATAAGATAAAAGAACTTGAACGTCTTAAATACAGCTTTTGCCCTGAGGGATTTATGACAAGAGCGTCTGCATTTAATATGCGGGAGCAGATAAGAGTCAGCAAAAAAGCGGTAAAAAACGGTGTGACATTCTCGGACTACGGCTCATCGCTTATTAAGGCTTATCTTGAATTTCCTACGGTGAAGAGTGTGCAGATAATATTTATTACCGATTTCGACCGTTTTAATGAACTCGGTATGATTTGTGATAAAGTAAGGCAAACAACCGATGCTCTGAATCACATACTTGACAATGTGCTTCTTGATTGCAACACATGCAATTTAAAATCAATTTGCGACGAGGTTGAGGGTATGAAAGAACTGCATATGAAAAACGCTGCAAAGAAACAGTAAAAAAGCAGGCAAGGCTTAAGTGCTTTGCCTGCTTAAATTTTATTTGAATTCGTTTTCAACAGCCTTTTCAAGTGCTTCTTCTTTTTCTTCTTCAATTTCGAGGCGGATAAACATAATGATAAAGCTTATAAACAAAAATGCACATGAGAACCAAATTGAGCGTATACCCCATCTGTTTGCCGCAAGACTACCGAATCCGGCACCGACGGCAAACATAAGTATGATGCTGAAGTATTCAAGTGCCTTTATCAGCAACTTTTTGTTATGTGTTTTAAAATAACCGCAGAGCGCTTCCGAGCCGCTTCTCATATTGCCTATACACATAGTGCTGGCATAGGCGTTTCCGCGCAGCTTGCGGAATGTTTGAACCTGCATTGCCGCCACAAAAGAAACAAGAGCGTTAGCGAGTATGTTTAAGTTAATAGGAATAAATCCGACGGCCAAAAGTATAACTATTTCAAATGCTAAAACTATTTGACGCCAATGTATCTTTTTGTAATTTTTAAAGAAGATATGCTGTATTTCGGCAATGCATATCCCGAATATAAAAAAAGTTACCGGTATAAGATAATGTAATATTAACCCGAATTCTCCCTCGAAAAAATGTGTGCTCATAAGCACAATATTTCCGGTTTGAGCGTTTGCAAAAACCTTTCCGCGGCAAAGATATGTGTAAGCGTCCTGAAATCCTCCCGAAAGAGTCAAAAAAATTGCATTTGTAAAGGTGTCTGACATTTGATTAGCTTTTAATCTTTCTGCCATTTTGGTTTTAATCATATTTTACCTGTCCTCTAACAAAGTTTGACAATCCAAATCTTTATTATTATAATACATACATATCTATATTTAAAATATATTGTTGATATGGCTAATATGTAATTTTTATATTGAGAGGAATTGAATATTGGTAAATTACGAATATTACAGAATTTTTTATTATGTTGCAAAATATCAGAATTTCACGCGTGCCGCGGCAGAACTTGATAATAATCAGCCCAATATATCAAGGTCGATTAAAAACCTTGAAAACGCACTCGGGTGTGTCCTTTTCAGCAGAACAAGCCGTGGAGTTAAGCTGACTCCGGAAGGCGAAACCCTTTATTCCCATATTGTTCCGGCTATCTTGCAGATTGAAGCAGGGGAAAAAGAATTACTTATGCAAAAAGAGCTTAAAAGCGGCGTTGTTTCAATCGGAACAACGGAAACGGCGTTGTCGGAGGTATTACTTCCGGTTCTTGATATGTTCCATAAGGAATTCCCGGAGATACGTATAAGGATAAATAACTCCACTACGCCGGCGGCTATGAACGCGCTTAAAAGCGGTGCCGTTGATTTTTCGGTCGTAACTTCTCCCATTGAAGATAATGATGAATTTGAAATATTCTATATTAAAAATTTTAATGATATTCCCGTTTGCGGAAAAGAATTATCTTTCTTAAAAGATAGGACAATCGGCCTCGGTGAGATTAAAGAATATCCTCTAATAAGTCTTAATAAAGGCAGCTCGGCATATGATTTTTACAGCAAACTGTTTGCCGAAAACGGATTGCAATATGCTCCCGATACGGAAGTTGCAACAGCCGACCTTATATTGCCTCTTGTTAAAAATAATTTGGGAATCGGCTTTTTACCGGCAAACTTCGTAAAAAACGACCTTAAAAACGGAGAAATATTTAAACTTAATTTAAAAGGAAAAATTCCCTCAAGACAAATATGCATTGCGGAAAATAAAAATGTTCGCCTCGGTGTTGCCGCAAATGAGCTGAAAATTATGTTGCTTGATTATTGCCAAAATTTCGGTGAATAGTATTTTACCATATCGTTTTATAACTTGCGATTGTTGTATTAGATTAAAAAGTATAAAAAAATCAGAAAAAATTAAGAAATTTTATATTCTTTATTGACGAAATGCCACAGAACAATTATTATTTACTTATTATTTTTATTGAGAGGATGATTTTTTTGGGAGCGACAACAGAGAAACATATGAATTTTAAAGAAATTGCGGCTTATTCGCTCGGCCTTTTCGGGTTTCAGGCGATAGTCGGTCTTTTAAATTCATATCAGGCAGAATTTGACGCCTCGATTTTGGGTGCCGATATTGCGGTTGTAGGTATACTTATTCTTGTAGCCAAAATCGTGTCTGCGGTTTTTGACCCGGTTGTAGGTAATATGATTGACCGCTCAAAGAGCAAAAGGGGAAAGTTTAAATCGATGATATTGAAGTCGATAATTCCGCTTCTTGTTATGACGGCAGTTGTTTTTGTCAATGTTCCGTTTAAAGATAATCGCACGGCAACTTACATTTGGGTATTTGTTACATATCTTGTGTGGAGTCTTGCCATGACGCTCGGAGATGTACCGTCTCAGGGTATAGCTTCGGTTTTAACTCCTAATCCCACAGAGCGTACAAATGTTGTTTCGATATCAAATACATTTAAGCAGATAGGCTTTTCGGCGTGCGTTGTTATTGTGCCGATAGCTTGCCTTATAATTCCCGGCGGCTCAAAAGTTTTTGTTAAAGCCGGTGAAACGGATACCCCGATGATTGCGTCTGAGTACCTCTGGACAGCTATTCTTACGGCTGTTTTCGGCTGTGCGCTATTTGCGCTTATACCGCTTTTAAACAAAGAGCGCGTACCGTATGTGTCCGGTGAAAAAACAACAGCTAAGGATATGTTTAAGGCTCTCAAAGACAACAAACCTCTTATGCTTGTTATTGTATCATATTTCCTCGGCTTCGGCAGACAGATGTCAATGGGTATACAGGTGCAGGCTGCAAATACCATACTCGGTTCGCAAAATCTTGTTGCGGTACTCGGTATAGTTACTGCCGTCGGCTCTATGATAAGTATGGCGATTTGCCCGGTTCTCATTAAAAAGATGGGTGAGAAAAAGGTATATATTCTTCTCTCGGTATATGGTTTTGTTGCGTCGGCGCTTTCGTTTGTCGTGGGTCACTTCTGGTTCGGAAATCCCGATAATATGGTGCTCACCGTATTATTCTATGCGTCACTCTTCTTAATCGGTCTTCAGTTTGCCGCTGTTACGCTTATGCCCATGATAATGACGGCTGATTGTGTCGATTATTATGAGTTTGAGACCGGTAAACGTATGGAGGGTGCAGCATACTCTATTTTGACTCTTACCATAAAGGTTTGCCTTGCTCTCGGAACGGCTCTCGGTCTTGTATTTATACAGGTGTCCGGTTATTCGGATACAGTTGCACAGATTGCCGCCGGAACGGCAAGCGGATTCAGCGAGAAAACCAAAGATATTGTATTCTTTGCTTATACCGTAGTTCCGGGTTTCCTTGCTCTTATCTCTATATTCCCGATTTTCAAATATGACATAGTCGGAAAGAAAAAACAGGATATAGCCGATGAACTGCAAAAAAGAAGAGCTAAAGTTGCTGCTGAAATCAAAGACTGAGTTACAAAATAATTTACGGCTGTACCGTTTTTTGGTACAGCCTTTTTGTCTCTATATATTTAAAAATCCGCTGCTTTCGTGATATTCTCCGGAAATAAGAAGAATTCCCGCCGCGGTCAAAAGAGTGTGTATGTCGGCGACATTTGCAATTTTTGATTTAATTTCACATGGATATATATATTTCCCGCACAAATCTATAATAACCGATTGTATACCGAAACTGATTTCGTTGTAATTTCGGCTTGATAATGTTATGTCGTCTTTAAAATCCGTACCGATGCGCAGCTTTTGTACTTCTCCCGTAGGAACTTTATATATCAATGTTTCGTTAAAAACATCACCGCTTTTTGATATTTCCACGGAAATTGCATTTTTAAAATTACCGCCGAACTTTACATCGGAGTCGGCTATTAAATATTCGGGTGTGTCAATATAGTTCTTGATTATTGTGTTATTGCCGAACAGCAATACACCTCCGTGCTTGCTCAGCAGCCGTGAAAGTCCGCAAGACAAACGGCCGCTTTTGTCATCGGAAACTACAACGAGCTTCACTTCATCACCCCGAAATATTATTTTCATACCGTAAAAAATTATTCAACAGCTAAAACCGTCCGTGAAAAGGAAACATCTTTAAAATATTAAAAAAATGTTAAAAAGCTATTGGAAAGTCGGTAATAATAGATTATAATAATACAGTATAATTGTTGTAAAAAGGGAGGTTATGGTTTGGCATCAAAGTATTCCGTTTCGTTAGATAAACTGATAAAAGAATTCGGCTTTGAGACATTGTATTTACCGGGAGATGCCTGTGACCTTTCCGTTACGTCGCAGGATGTTAACAGACCGGGTCTCATTCTTGCCGGGCGCGATGACTATTTTGACCCGGAACGTGTACAGTTCCTGGGTCTTTCGGAAATCGAATTTCTTAAAACTCTCAGCGACGAAACACGGTATGAAAGTCTTAAACGACTTGTAAAAACTCAGCCGCCGTTTATTCTTATTACGCGCAACTTGGATATTCCGTCACATCTTTCTTCGCTTGTTGAAGAATATAAGGTTCCGCTGTTGCGCACGAGTGAATCCACATCAAGCTGTATGTCGGCTCTTATTTCTTTTTTGGGAACAGAACTTGCCGAAAGAATAACGCGCCACGGAGTGCTTGTAGAAGTATACGGCGAAGGTGTGCTGATTGTCGGTGACAGCGGCGTAGGTAAAAGCGAGACCGCGATTGAACTTATCAAGAGAGGGCATCGCCTGATTGCGGATGATGCCGTCGAAATTCGTAAGGTTTCTTCAAAAACTCTTGTCGGTTCGGCACCCGACAATATCAGGCATTTCATCGAACTTCGCGGTGTCGGAATTATCAATGCTCGCCGTATTTTCGGTATGGGAGCCGTAAAGCTTACCGAAAAAATAAATATGGTGGTTCAGCTTGAGCCGTGGGATTCCACCAAGGTTTATGACAGAATGGGGCTTGATAACGACTATATTTCAATTATGGACATTAAGGTGCCCGTTACTGTTGTGCCCGTAAAACCCGGCAGAAACCTCGCTATTATCATTGAGGTTGCCGCTATGAATAACAGGCAGAAAAAAATGGGATATAATGCCGCGCGCGAGCTTCTTCATCAGCTCGGTATGGATGAGGGCGAGTCAAAAGATGAAGAACTTGAGATTTGGCAAAATTATTAAGGAGAAAATGAAAACGGAGGATTATTATGTATAGAATTGGTGTAGACCTCGGAGGAACAAATATTGTTGCCGGAGTTGTTGACGAGTATTATCGTATAGTAGGTAAAGGAAAGATGCCTACAGCTTGCCCGCGTCCGTCTTGGGAAATAATCAACGATGTCGCTTTGTCAATAAACATGGCTCTTGAGGAAGCTAAAATTTCACTCGATGAGGTCGTTTCGATAGGTATAGGAACTCCGGGTTCCGTTAATAAAAAATATGGAATTATTGAGTATGCCAACAATCTCGGATTTGATAATGTTCCTGCAAAAGATATTCTTCAGTCAAAGTTTAATAAGCCGATTTATCTTGAAAATGACGCAAACTGCGCGGCACTCGGCGAAGCAAAAGCGGGTGCAGGCGAGGGAGTTGCCAATTTTGTGGCAGTTACTCTCGGTACAGGCGTCGGAAGCGGAATTGTCGTAAACGGTAAGTTACTTAACGGTTGTAACGATGCAGCCGGTGAAGCCGGTCATATGGTTATTCTTGCCGACGGAGAGCAATGCACCTGTGGTAGAAAAGGCTGCTGGGAGGCGTATTCTTCGGCAACAGCGCTTATCCGCCAGACAAAAGAGGCTATGGGTAAAAACCTTGACTCTGCTATGTGGACTCTTGTTGACGGCAATATAAATAAGGTTGACGGCAGAACGGCGTTTAATGCGATGCGCAAAAATGACGCGGCGGGTACAAAGGTTGTTGATACATACATTCATTATCTCGCTATCGGTATTACAAATATGATAAACCTTTTTCAGCCTGAGATACTCTGTGTCGGCGGCGGTATAGGTAACGAGGGCGAGTCGCTTCTTGAGCCTGTACGCAAAATAGTAAATCAAGAGCATTACAGCGTACACAGCGTTGTTCAAACAAGAATATGCTCTGCTAAACTCGGAAATGATGCCGGTATAATCGGAGCAGCACTTCTTGACGAGTAATTTTGAGGGGAATTATTTTGCTAAGTAATATAAAAGCTGTTGCAGAAAAGTATGGTTGCGAATTACGCGAAAACGCTCCTATGAGCGATTATACATCGTTTAAAACGGGCGGACCGGCGGATCTCATTATAATGCCTAACTCTATTGATTCTCTGTCGGCACTTCTCTCTGCTTGCCGTGAGAGTGAAATAAAACCGTATATCATAGGAAACGGCAGTAATATACTTGTATCAGACAGCGGTTTGCGCGGAGTTGTTTTAAGGCTTGCAAAGGGTTTGTCTGAGCTCAAGTACCTCGGTGACGGTGTGATATATGCCGATGCAGGTGTTCCTTTGTCAAAGCTTTGTGCTTTTGCTCTTGCCAATAATCTCTCCGGGCTTGAATTTGCCTATGGGATTCCGGGTACTGCGGGCGGAGCCGCATATATGAATGCAGGGGCTTACGGTGGAGAGATGAAAGATGTTCTTCACTCGGCATCGCATATCGATTTTAACGGAACGGCAGGGCATTTTGAAAAAGAAGACTTAAAACTCGGTTATCGCTGCAGTGCATATACCGACAGTAATCTCATTATAACGGGGCTTACACTTAAACTGAAAAACGGCGATTATGATGAAATTAAGTCTGCGATGAATTTGAACCTTAATAAGAGGAAGTCAAAACAGCCGCTCGAATATCCGAGCGCAGGCAGTACTTTTAAGCGCCCGGTGGGATATTTTGCCGGCGGACTTATAGAGCAGTGCGGTTTAAAAGGATACAGTATAGGCGGCGCCGAGGTCAGCGAAAAGCATGCCGGATTTATTATAAATAAAGGCGACGCAACCACAAATGATATTTTAAGCTTAATAAAATATGTACAGAATAAGGTGTTTGCCGAAACGGGTGTACACCTTGAAACGGAAGTGAAATATATTGGGTAAAAAATCGGCAGACAAGACAGAGCTTGTAATTGTTACGGGACTTTCCGGAGCAGGAAAGTCAAGAGCTGTTGACGCACTTGAAGATATAGGCTTTTTTTGCGTTGATAATATGCCGCCGAAGCTTATTCCGACCTTTGTCAAGTTGATCTTTAATTCTAACGAAAAACGTGACAGGGTTGCTATTGTTGCCGATATCAGACTCGGCGATTCTTTCTCTGACCTTTTCGGAGTATTAGATGAATTAAAGGAAGAAAAGGTTAATTATAAAATCCTGTTTATAGACGCCGATAACGATGTTATTATGCGTCGCTATCAGGAGACAAGGCGTAAACATCCTCTTGCAGACGAATTTAATACACCTTCTATACTCGAAGCGATACAAAAAGAACGTGAGATACTGTTGCCGGCTCGCTTGCAGGCGGATTATATAGTTGATACGTCAAATGTAACAAGTTCACAGTTCAAAGAACGTATTGCAAAGCTTTTTCTTGACAATGCTTCAAGTTCTCTTAAAGTTTACAGCATTTCTTTCGGTTTTAAATTCGGCATACCGAAAGAAGCCGACTTGGTGTTTGATGTCAGATGTTTGCCCAACCCGTTTTACATTCCGGAGCTTAAAGAGCATACCGGACTTGAAGTGCCGGTGAGAGATTTCGTTATGAAATTTGACCAGGCAAAGGTGCTTGAGCAAAAGCTGTTTGACCTTCTTGATTTTTTACTTCCGCTTTACAGAACAGAGGGTAAAAGTCAGTTGACCATTGCTGTCGGTTGCACCGGCGGAAAACACAGGTCTGTGGTTTTTGCCGAAGCAATAAATAAACATCTTCTTGAAAACGGCGCAAATTCAAGCGTATTTCACAGAGACATAAAAAGGTAATGTTATGACTTTTTCCTCAAAAGTTAAAGATGAATTATTAAACATTGAAACCATAAATCCATGCTGTATATTGGCGGAATGTTACGGTCTCTTGCTTTTTGGCAGGGGCTTTTCCGCAGGTGAAGTTTATATTTCAACCGAAAATAAAAACGTTGCGTACAGATACAAAGAACTTGTTGAGCGTTTTACTAAAGAACCGTGCAATGTTACCGAATCGGCATCCGGTAAAATTAAAGTCAGCGTCGGAAATAAACAGGACCGTTTAGCTGTTTTAAATGCTTTTGGGTATAACGGCAAGGAACGAACACGCAGGATGAATTGGGCAAACATATCAGAAGACTGTTGCATAGGTTCTTTTTTACGCGGAGCGTTTTTGGCTTGCGGAACGGTTAATTCACCGGAAAAGAATTATCATCTTGAATTTGTTGTTCCGCATATGTATTTAAGCCGCGATCTTCAGAAGTTTTTATCGGATAACGATATGCCTGCAAAAGAGGTAACGCGGAACGGCGCATATGTTTTGTATTTTAAAGACAGCAGCGAAATTGAGGATATGCTGACGGTTATGGGCGCTTCAAACTGCGTTCTTGAACTTATGGGAGTAAAAATGTATAAAGATATGCGAAACAATGTTAATCGCAGACTTAATTTTGAAAGCGCAAATCTTGACAGAACCGTAAATGCGGCACTTGTTCAGATAGATGCAATTAACAGACTGAAAAAGTGCGGAATGCTAAACGATTTGCCGTCGGAGCTTCGCGAGATTGCCGAGTTGAGAACAGAAAACCCTGACTTTTCGCTGAAACAGATAGGCGACAGTATGAGCGTTCCCATGACTCGTTCCGGAGTTAACCATAGGCTTAAAAAGCTTTGTGCGTTAGCGGAAAAATGTAAGTAGAATATTGATATGAATTCAGCCGTAAGCTTGAGTTGCTTACGGCTGTTTTTTATGTAGGCATAAGAAAATGTACAATTTGTTTTTTCTGTATAAGATGTTTAAAATATAACCAAAATATCATAATTCAGACAAAATTCACAAAATATATTGACAATATATATATATATATTATAATTTGAACAAGGGGCGGGGAATTGAAAATATATGATGATTATTAAGGCTCGCTCTTCTTATAAGTGCGGCTTTATTTTTTTAGGAGGAGCTTTTATGAAATAATTATACGGCGGCGGTTAATGAGGTTGCTTTTTGCAGACAAAGTTATAATTATTTTGTTTTTTATGACACTTATGGCAAAAAATATCTGATAGGAGAATACAAGTAATGAAAAGCAAAACATATAAAATAACACTTATAATTGAGGCGGCAATAGCGGCACTAATTGCTTTTGGTTTAGCTTTTTTCGGACCGCTGTCATTAAATGATATGACGTACGGCGAATTTGACATACAGGTTTTTAAACTCTGCTTTACATACCCGGCAATCATTATTTTTATTGCTTTATTTGTTGTGTTGGCGGTAATTTCGTATAAAAAAGAACACACAAAGAAACGCTATGCAACCGAAATTATTTTGTTTGCTGTTTTGTTGATATTTGTATATTTTTTAGGTGTGTTTGTTCCTCGTACATTCAGATATGAAGGCGTTGTAATGAATGCCGCCGAATACACTGATATTATGCATGAATTAAATCCGTCTGAATGTTTCGAGGGTGAAAATACCGACTATATAGAAAAAATCGGAGAAAACCTTTCCGGTGAGTCTTGGTCCGTCTACGGTATGCGATATACCGAGGTCAAAAGATATGATTGGTCTATGGCGGATACCAAGATTTATGCTCTGACTACGAATTGATATATTACAGCGGTATACCGAAGTTTATCTCCGGTGAGGTTGATTGCGTTGCAAAAATGCAAGACAGCCTCAGAGTTAAGGATATAGACACCCCGCATATTGAAGGTGACAGCGCAACAAATATCGGAATATACACAGACGGAACTTATGAAAATATGAAATACAGTATGTATACGAAGGACTATAACGGTCAAAAGGCAATTGTTATCTACGCCGATGAAGGTGATAAACATATTTTCCTGACGCTTCAATTGTTGGATAAATCTTCGGAATTGTCCTTAGCCGACGAAAATACTCTTTTGCAGCATATACGTAATGTGTTTGAAAAAGTAAATTGATTGTCATCAAAGCCATAAATTTCGCCGTGTGAATTTGTTGTGCAATAATAACTTATATTTTACGTTGTTTGCTATTGATTTTTTTTGCCGGTTCGGTTATAATAGTCTCCGTCAGTTCGCCGGTGTGATGGAATTGGCAGACGTGCTGGACTCAAAATCCAGTGGTAGCGATACCGTACCGGTTCGACCCCGGTCACCGGCACCAAAAAACGACATTCTTTGTAAAAAGAGTGTCGTTTTTTTCGTGTTTTTTTACAAATTTTTACATGAAGATTTTTATCGCGTATTTTTGATTTTTACTTACTTTTTATATCTGTTTGTGATATATTAGTGTTAAACAAAACTCGTAGATTCTGTCTTGAGAGAGGAGTCTTCATATGGGAAAAATCATAACAGTGGGTCGTGAATTCGGCAGCGGAGGACGTGAAATAGGTCGCAGGCTGGCTGAAAAACTCAGGTTTGCCTATTATGATCACGAAATCGTCGTTGAGATTGCGAAGCGTACCGATCTTGCAACCGAATATATACAGAGCGTAGAGGAAAAACGTCCGTTCCCTCTGATGAATATAACAACCGGTCACAGCTTTTGTGCTTCTTCAAATCCGGTTATGGATCAGCAACTCGAAGTGCTTAAAACAGAAAGCGTTATAATCAAAGAAGTGGCTGAAAAGTCAGACTGTGTTATTGTAGGCAGATGTGCCGACTATGTTCTGCGTGATAAAGACCCGTTTCGTATATTTCTTTATGCGGAACTTGAGTACAAAATGAAACGTTGTCGAGAGAGAGGTAACGATCCAAAAGAAATGACAGACCGTGAACTTCAAAAACATATGATGCAGATAGATAAAAAACGTGCTGAATATTATGCTTTTCTCAGCGGTCAAAAATGGGGAGCGAAAGAAAATTATGACCTGTGCATCAACACCTCGACGGCTGATGAGGATAAAATTGTGAACTGTATTGCGGAGCTTTACTTGTAAAAAACAATATTTAAAGGAGCTGTGATGTGATTTCACAGCTCCTTAGATTTTATTATGATGCCCGCCCGACCGTACACGGCAATAATTAACCTGCATTCAAAAGCAGGTGGGGATCTATCGTCAGCATTCGTGCTCCCAACGTCCGCCGAAAAGGCGGGAGGTCTGCTCCACAGCATCAGAATCCGAACCCCTAAAATATAGGTGTTGGGTCAATATTGTCCGTATATTTATCGCATCGGGCAGGTATAAATATTTTACGATTTTAGTCAGCTTTTATTCTTGTTATCATCATCTTTAATAAAATAAAGATCCTGAAGTCTGTCCTCAAAAATTTCGGCTATTTCGTCGTATTCTTTTTGATTTTCGATAGGCTCCAAATAAATGTCATCGCTTTCATCATTTACTCTGACAATAATAAGTTCACCGTCACCATCGAGAATTTCTTCTGCGTCGTCATATACAGGTGTCAGCGCAAGGTATTTACCGTCATCGGTCTCAATCCTGTCAAGTTCCTCAAAAGTATGTGTAATGCCGTCCTCATCTTCAATTGTTACAAGATCGGCAGTAAATTCATTATCAGCCATTGTGTCACCTCCGATTGTTTTATATTTTACCGCGAAACGATACTTTCGTCAACCTGAAAAGGCAGTTTGCCGAAAAAAAGAGCGTTTTAAATAAAAGATTATTGTTTTTAAATAATATTGTACCCGATAGCAATAAAAACTCATCAAAGAATTACCCAAAGGCAAAGTTTTTGCCGCTGTTTCGTTCCTATCCGTGTAATACGGCAATGCTTGGCATCAACCGAGATAAAATAAATAAAAAAATATAAAAAGTTACAGAAAAACTATTGACATTTAATATATATGCGCTATAATATAATTTGACAAGGGAAGAAAAGAAAAAACATTCCCTTGAATATTATAAAGGAGGCGTTTCCGATGTACTGTTCAGAGGGCATAGAGCCGCAGTCATCATGTTTCGCCGCTCATCCGGTCTCGTAGAGACAGAGTTAATAAAGTGAGTACTTAAATATCGTATAGGCAAAATTTATTGAATGTTCTACTACGGTTGACCGGTACATAATAATAACGAATTTGCGTTACTGTAATGTGACCGGGTGAGTGGCAAAGTAAAATTCAATATATATGTAAGCCAAAAGTAAACATAGTTTATAAAGTAAGAGGAACCGATTAAAAACCGGTTCCTCGTTTTTTTATTTCTCTATAAATTCGGCGCTCCACGAAAAAACAAATTCTTTGTCAGGGGTTAGCTTTTGAATACCTCGTTTTTGTGAAAAAGACGCAACTTTATCATATGAGTCGTTAACACCGTACCATGGCTCTATGCAAACATACGGCGCACCGGGTTTTGCCCATATTGCAAGGAATGGGGGAGTGCCGAATGTGAATTTTATGCTTTTGTTGTTTCCTTTTTCATCAAGTATAATATATTTAGACTTTACATTTGAAAAAATCAGCGCATCTTTGTCAAATATGTGCTTTGTTATTTCTATTTTATTATCATCCGACAGTATAAGATCTTTATTCCCGGTAATTACCGAATCGTGGTCGATTCTCTCCGAATACAGCGTCTCATTACACTCGAAAGTTAAGATGTCACCGATATTGCAGTTAAACGCCGGATGCGCGCCGATTGAAAAATACATTTCTTCGCGGTTTGTATTGACCACTTTATGGGTAACAGTCAGCTTGTTGTCGGTAACTTTAAAAGAAACATAGAGGTCATATTTGTACGGATAGCTTTTCAACGTGTCCGTATTCTCTCTTTGTAAGAATATAAGCTCATTGTCCGTGGACTCTACAAGCTTAAATTCTCTGTGACGCGCAAGTCCGTGGCGTATTATGCTGTAAGTTTTCCCGTTTATGACGCATTCATCGTTTAACAGTTTTCCTATTATCGGGAACAGAATAGGTGATTGTCCGTTCCAAACAGACGGATTGCCCTGCCATAAAAACTCATATCCGCTTTTTTGGGAAACAATGCTTGTAAGTGTAGCGCCGTAGTCTTTAACACCTACTTTTATAATTCCGTTGTCAATATAATTGATCATGTAATCAGCTCCTTTTGAGTGTAAACTAATATTATCATTACTTATCGTAAAAGTCCATAAGATATAAAAAAGACGCTGTAAAATACAGCGTCTTTTGAGGAGCGTTTAAATTAAACTTATTCTGCAGCGGAAACTTCCTTGTCTTTAGGAAGAATTGAGTTTACAATTATGCCGAGGATAAGCGCGCAAGCGATAGATGTAAGTGTTACACTGCCGAAGCTTACGGTGAGACCGCCTATGCCGGCTATGAGAATTACCGCTACAACAAAGAGATTGCGGTTTTCATCAAGGTCCACTTTCTGTATCATCTTAAGACCGCTTACGGCAATGAATCCGTAAAGTGTGATGCAAACGCCGCCCATTACGCAATTGGGTATAGAGGCGAGAAATGTAACAAACGGACCGAAGAAAGAGATGATGATTGCCATTATAGCAGTAGCGAGAATTGTAATAACAGATGCGTTGCCGGTGATTGCGACACAACCTACCGATTCACCGTATGTTGTATTCGGGCATCCGCCGAAAACAGCGCCTATCATTGAGCCTACACCGTCGCCGAGAAGTGTTCTGTGAAGACCCGGGTCCTCAAGAAGGTCTTTGTCAATGATGGAAGAAAGGTTCTTGTGGTCAGCGATGTGTTCTGCGAAAACAACGAAAGCGACCGGAACATAAGCAACCGCGATGGTAGCTACATACTGTCCGGTTATTTCTTTTGTGCCTTTAAGAGCTTCGATAAATGTGAAATCCGGAACAGCAAAGAGTTTCATATTTGAAAATACGCTGAAATCAATTATCTGAAGAGCGGTGTTGTTTGTTTTTATACCGATAACAGTAAATATTGCGGCTGCAACATATCCGGCGAGAATGCCGATAATGAAAGGGATTAACTTCATCATTTTTTTGCCGTATACCGAACAAAGGATAACTGTAAAGAGTGTAACGAGACCGCAAATAAGCGCTACATATGGGCTGGCGGCGGATACCTGAGTTACTTTATCCACAATAGCGCCGTTTTCAACAATCTGCTCAACTGAGTCTACCATAACCTTACCCTGTGTAAGGTCGGAAATAGCATTGCCTGCAAGAGAAAGACCTATGATTGAAACCGTTGGTCCTATAACAACTGCCGGCATAAGCTTGTTAATCCATTTTACTCCGGAAATTTTAACGGCAATTGCAATAACAACGTAAACGAGACCGGCGAAAAATGCACCTAAAATAAGACCTAAATATCCGAGCTGCATTGAGATACTGCCTGCAAACGCCGCGAGCATTGAACCTATGAATGCAAATGAAGAACCAAGAAAAACCGGGCTTCTGAACTTCGTGAAGAGAAGATATACGATAGTGCCTATGCCTGCGCCGAAGAGTGCCGCGGATTGGCTCATATCGTGACCGATTATTGTCGGTACTGCAATTGTAGCTGCAAGAATCGCAAGCAACTGTTGAAATGCAAAAACGATTACTTGCCCGAATCTGGGTTTGTCTTTGATGTCGTAAATAAGTTTCATTTACTACGCCTCCTGAATATATTTTGGCTCGGATAAAATCACGAGACCTGATTAACTGTTTTTATAAAGCTCTGCTCTGAATACACCGTCGATTTCATTTACTTTTACACTTACGAATTCATCACTTGATGTTGGTATGTTTTTACCAACATAGTTTGCACATATCGGCAGCTCTCTGTGACCTCGGTCTATTATGACCGCAAGCTGAATTTTAGCCGGTCTGCCGAGATTTATTATCGCGTCCATAGCCGCTCTCGCGGTACGACCGGTAAAAAGCACATCGTCTACCAAAATGATGTTTTTATTTGTTACGTCAAAATCAATTTGAGTATCATTGAGTTTAGGGGTAGGGTATTTTTCGGATAAATCGTCTCTGTACAGCGTTATGTCAAGTTCACCGAGGTGTACCTTTAAGCCGGAAAAGCTCTCTATATTTGTTTTAAGCATTTTAGCGAGCGGCACACCGCGCCGTTTAATGCCTACAAGATAAATTTCTTCATAGCCTTCACTGTGTTCGATTATTTCGTGGGCAAGTCGGGCTAATGTTCTTGTCAAAGTTTGGGTGTCGATAATTATCTTTGAGCTCATTTAATAGCCTCCGCACAATAAAAAAATACCTTGCCGCAATGCGACAAGGTACACCTACACAAATATTTCTTCGCGTTACCTTGCCGGCATCTCGTACCGAATTAAAGGACTGCTTTACTTTTTGGTATAATACCATATCATTATGTAAAAGTAAATAGGAAAAAGTCATTTTTATAAATTTTGTGTAAAAATCGGATGCTTTTGTACTTTGTGTGCGATTGACAAAACGGATGTGTGTAACTATAATTAAAGAACTTTAAATATTCATTTGAACGGGGGATTTTTATGCAACCCATATTTAATTATGCTATCTGTGCCGTTTCGGCATATCTTATAGGCTCTTTGAGCTTCGGTATAATTATTTCAAAGCTGTTTTATCATAAGGATATACGCAGTTTCGGTTCCAAAAGTGCGGGTATGACAAATATGCTCAGAACCTTCGGAAAAGCGCCGGCAATCGCAACTTTTTTGTGTGATGTGGGCAAAGGTATAGTGGCTGTTATTTTGGCAAAAAAGTTGCTTTGCGGAGATGCGGATCCTATTGCCTGCGGATATATCGCCGCCGTATTTTCAATACTCGGTCATATGTTCCCGATTTATTTTAAATTTAAGGGCGGAAAGGGCGTTGCCACAGCTCTCGGCGTTACTACGACTCTTGCATGGCAAACATTTCCGATAGTGATGATTCCGTTTGTTATTATTGTTGCCGTCTCTAAAATGATTTCACTCGGTTCAATTATTTCTGCGGCACTATTACCGATTGCAACATATTTTATCTACAAATTTTGGTATCCCGAATATTCGCCGCTTATTCCGACCGTTGCAACTGCCGTTATGGCTCTACTTATAATCTTTATGCATAGGTCAAATATAAAGCGAATAGCTCACGGTGAAGAAAATAGGCTCGGCTCCAAAAAATCCGATAAATAATCATAACAAAAAAGCCTGTTCACAGAACAGGCTTTTACTGTTTCAATTTATTTTATAATATGTATACACCGGATTCGAGTACGGCTATTTCTCTGCCGCAAACTCTGAGATAGCGATAAACGGGTTCATCAAAGAGACGAAAATCATTTACCGAAAAATCTTTAAGGTTGATAGTTCTTATTTTATATGATGCGGCATTGCAGACAAACAACTCGTTACCGTATATACAGAGCGAATATGGCTTATCAAATGCCGTAGAAGAATCCCCACCGATGCGCAGACTGAATTTCTTATGTGTAACAGAGTAATTTATAATTGCGTTTTGCTCCGGTACGGTGCACCAAATTAAAGACCCGTCGGCAGCAACGCCTTGAACAGGGGAGTTGTGATAAAACAAATCACCGCTCCATTTGCTGTTGCCGTCTTTGTCAAAAATTCCGGTCTCGCCGCTCGGATAAACAACGGCAATGTCTTTATTTCTCAGTACAGCCGTATCGCAGGAAATGTAGTCGCCTATATTATCGCAAATGGCTTTAAAAGCATTACCGAATTTATTAAGCTGATAAACGCTTTTTGTGACCGGAATCGGTTTTGCGCGTTTTATATCGTAACCGTAAAACGTAACCTTGCATCTGTTATCGTCAAGCATTTCTTTTTTAGCAAAAATAATTCCGTTTGAATACGGAACTATATCGCAGATTTCAAAATCCACTATTTTTTTCATTTTTATATCACCGTTATATGTAAAAAACTAATATTATATTTAATTAAATAATATAATACTCGTTTTTTCCGCTTCGGTCAACCGCATTTGACTATTTTTGCGTAGTTTTTGAAAATTTGTAATATTTTAATCGCTCTATTCTTGCACAATTGTCTTTGCAATCGGAGCAGCCGTGACATTTTAAAATTCTTGTTCCGTCATTCAGTATTTTTTCTTCGACAATTACATTCCTGTCAAGCTTTTTGCAAAATTGCTCAAATGTGTTTATTATTTCTCTCATAAAACCACCTGCTTAAATATATTAGTGCTACACCGATCAGGAATAAACGGCGCTTTTGTCATAAAAGTATATGTTGTCCTCATAGTATAGCGTATGAAGGGGAGAATGTAATGACAACTGCAATATATATTGTTCTCGGTATATTCGGCTTTATCATAATTATTTCGATGTTACGCACAAAGAAATTTTTATTATCGCTTTTTATGACGGCTTTACAGGGGATAGCTTCTCTTATAGCCGCAAATTTTGTAGGCGGTTTTTTCGGCGTGCATTTAAGCGTGAATGCTTTCTCTCTCAGTGTGTGCGGCCTCGGCGGATTGCCGGGAACCGTAATGCTGCTTATAGTCGATACACTTTTTAAAATGTAGAAAAATGTAGGTTTGACAATGATGTGTTACAGAGAGGGAAAAGCAAATAAGACCTGT
>ERZ808242.233-NODE-233-length-42312-cov-11.347280_pt1 | contig 42312 bp, 55 predicted proteins | sample MGYA00521244_ERZ808242 | MGnify/ENA primary metagenome ERZ808242 (study PRJEB31516, sample SAMN03275573) | gut metagenome | biome: mammalia-associated habitat; material: feces | host: Papio cynocephalus | place: Kenya | collected 2012-07-27 ... | reverse complement strand
TTATCATTATCATTATCATTATCATTATCATTATGCATTGCAATTTGTGCATTTGTATGCAATTGCATACTTTTGCATCCATTTGCTTGCTTTTGCACGATGTCGGGTGCTTCTGCATTCAATTGCTTTTTGTTCCAGCGTTTTTGTGCATTTGCACGTAACTTTTCGCACTTTTCTTCGTACTTCTTTTGATTTCGCTCAATATCATCTTTGATAAAGGCGAATGATAACTTAACGATTGGGTCTTCTATAGCTGGTTCTTCTCCAGTCTTGGCAAACGTAAGCATACATCTAGTAAGCTTACCAAGCTGCGCATCTGTAAGTTGCTCGAAAACCTTTAGATACGATGTGTATATGATAAATGATTCGCTCATAACTTTTCCTATAATGATAATTTCTTTTCAAGCTTCCGCTTTAGCACGGTTGCCATTCTCAGCTTGTTTAGCTGGCTGCTGCTCATTGTTGGAGACCTTGTGGCGGCATAGGCTTCCAAGTAGCTAATTACCGCCTTTAGGTCTGTTCGTGATATTGCTATCTGCATACTGAATGTTATTACTTGATTAATAATCTTCGTGCCCCCTGCACCTGCTTTATGTATGCAGCTGCCTCTTCGGGGTGGTCGGTCTGAAATGCCTTGGCATCGAACTTCTCGCTCGGCTTGGGTGCTTTCCAGGTCGCCAGCGTTCTTCCGCCTTGGTCGATGATGCTCTCAGCGTTCCCGAAGAACATCTTCAAGCTGTCCTCGATTTCCTTCTGCTTCGCCTCCAGTGCCTTGCCCTTCTCCTTGATGTCCTTCAACTCTAGGAGCATTTCCGCAATCTCCGAAGTTGCCTCCACCGTCTTCCCTACCTCGTGAATTGGGGATTTAAGTAGCACGTCCTGCGCATTGTACGCTGGCGGCTCTTGGTCTCCGATGATGTAGTCCTGCCAAAACTTCGTTATCTCCTCCTTCATCCAAGCGAAGAAGTCGGGGTCGAAGTCGATGTCTCTGTAGCCGAACTCCCTGCCTTGGGTAAGCCAAGCCAACGCTCCGTTCTGATACTCGCCGACCCCGAGGTTCATTTGCAGCTGGCAGAACCAATGCTTGGGCAAATCGTCTGCATCAATCTGCATCTGCGTTGTCTTGCACTCCAATATGGATTTCTCCTTCTCGTTGTGCTTAGCCCCCAGTCTCCAAAAAGTACGATCAGGAGACACACGCATAAACGGTGTGTCCGTGTTCATTATCGTAAAGTCGTCGGTCGAAGCCTTGATGATGGTGCAGTGACTTTCCCTTGCGAAGAACTGGGCCACGGCATCCTCCAGCAGGTGTCCTGCCACCATTGCGAAGTTCTCTTGCTTTGGTGGGTCGATTCCCTTCTTTCGTCTCCACAGCTGGTATGGGGTCTCCCAAGGGTTCAACCCAAGAACGGTGCCAGCCTCTGATGCGCCTATTCCGTTGGAGCGGTTCTTCAGCCACTCCTCTCTTGTCTTGTACTTGATTACTTTCTTCATAATTTTTCACTGAATGTTTAAAAGTGCCACGGATTCCCTTACCAGCTTTACGATCGTATGGGTGCCCACCCCCATAGGTTACTCCGTGGCGATTCGGGCAAACGTTATAACAAATATATTAACTAATATAAAAAGCCTTTGTAAAACCACCCCCCCCGATTGGTAGGAGCATTAAATCTGCTGGTCGGGATGGGTGGCTGGCAAAATTTAAGTGTTCTCTTATTTCTTGGCTGCGCCCTTTGCGCCCTGCGAACGCTGCATAGCCGCTTGCGCCTTCTGTTGTGCGTTCTCCGCCGCCTTCTGAGCGTTCTCCGCTATCTTCTTCTGCTCCTTAGGCTTCTTGAAGGTCTCCTCAACGGTTGATGTTCGCTCGTTGATGGCATTGTATGCACCTACGATGGTCTGAATGTCCGCCACCGTCAAGTCCTCACGGCTCTGCTTGCCCAAGTACTCCAGCATCATTCCCTCGGTCACTTGGAACTGCTGCTGCATATAGGCTACCCACTGCTTCCAGCTTTCCTGCACGCCGACCTTGGCGATGTGCTCCTTTGCCAGCTCCTGCACCTCGTTGACAACACTCTTGATGAGTACCATCGGCACAACCTTGCAGATGGCATTGCGCTGGGCTATCGCAACCGCCGCATTGCCGACCACTACCTGCATATCCTGCGAGAAGGTCGAGCCGTACTTGTTGACGATGCTTCGCTTGACCTCCGTCTGGTACGCCACGTTGCTCTCTAGGTCATGGCAGATTCCCTGCGCCGTGATGGTCTTTCCGTCATTCGCAACGATGCGCCCTGCTATGCGAAGATTCTTCCAGCAGGCGGAAATAATCTCGGTGAAGCGAACGCTCGGACCTTCTATAACTGACTTCTGACCAGTCTTGCGGTCTTCACGCTCCAAGTGGTAGAAGCAATTGTATGCAATTGTATCGTCCATCGTGGCAAGTGTAATCATATTCTTCTTGCACTGCTCGATGTCTCTTGGCATTCTGTGCGCCGTGGCAATCTGCATATCAATCTCGCTGCGGTTCAACGCTGCCAGCATTTCGCCGCCATTAACTTGGATAATCTCATTTTCCATAATTCTCTTCTTGTTTTATATTGTTGTTAATGATTCCGTGAAAAAGGACGTGGAGAGTCGCCAAACTTTCAAGAGTGTTATTACGAGTGAACTTCACCCCCCCACGTCCGAAACACGATAGAAAAAAGTAGCCTAAATCAACTCCAGCGTAAGCTGGTCAAGCCTTTGTGTGTCAAACTTGTCAAGTGGTGGATATGTCTCTTGACTGATGCACTCGGGATTCTCCCTTAGGTAATCATCCAGCACGTCTTGGTAGTCCACGCATCCCTCGATGGCTTCCTCCAGTCGCTCGGTGTCATTGTTACCTTCCTTGTGTGTCACTACCGCCGTGTTGCTTATTGGGTCGCACCAAATGCAAATGCTTCCTGCTGGTGTCTCGATGTCCACCCTTGCTACCGCTGGTCTCTGAGGGTCTCGGTCTATCTCCAGCCAAATCGCATCGTACATCTTCTTGCGGCATTCCTCGATAATCTTTGGTCTCATCGGTTGCCTCCTCTCTGGTCGAAAATGTACGACTGAAAAGTCTCCCTGCAAGACTTCAACACCTCGTTGTCCGTTCCATCAAGCGGAATGAGCGGGATATTGTCCAGTGCAACGCATAGGTTGCCACCAAACTCTCTGTACTGCACTCTGCGCATTGCCTCATAATAGCACTTGTTGTTGAGTTTGCAACGGTTCCGTGTCTTAACATTCGCCTTGTGGCTCGTAATCAGCCAGCGAATATCCGTCCACTTCACGATCAAGCGGCGCATATTGATTGATAGCTTACTCATAGGGCAACCCTCCAAACTTTCTTTATCTCCTTTCCCTCGAAAACCTTGCGGTTGTCGATTCTTCTGAACTTGCAGTTTATCTTGCCAGCTTGAAGCCAGCGGCGCAAGGTGTTTCGATGAATGCCCAGTGCCTTGCACGTCTCCGATACGGTGTAGCGACCTGCATCCGCTACCCTTGGCTCTTCGTTAGTCATACGCTATGCCCTCCAGTAAATTAATGAAACGACTAGGATGGCAGCTGCCACCGTAAAAAAATTGTCACTCACGAAAAACTCTAAAACCTTCTTCATATCACTGAATGTTTAAAGGGTTAAACTTACTTGTGCGCTACCGCACGTCTCTTTGGCGTGATTACCTTTGCCTTGACCAAGCACGCTCTCACGTTCTGAGGTGTGCAGCCAACCTGCATCGCAATCGCCATCATTATTCGGTTGTCCGAGGTATCGGCAGGTGCCTTTGCTCGGAAATCTGCGAACATCGAAATCATTCGCTTCTTTCTTTCGTCCTGCTGCTTCTGCAACGGTGTTCGAAAATCGTAGTTAAAATTTTCTCCCATTTTTTATTGCATTTTCAATTATTTTCTTTATCTTTGCAAAAGAGTTTTTAAACTCGTTCTGTAATTCGGTTGCAAAATTAAAAAGAAATATTTATAAAACCAAATACTTGTATTTAAATTTATAAATTCTTTACTTTAATTTACTTTTATTAAAAAGTTACATTTATGACTGGAGAAGAAATGAAAATATACCTAAAGCAAAGAGGAATGTCTCTTTCTATGGTAGCCGAGGAGCTAGAAACAAGCCCTCAGAATTTAAACGGAAAATTAAAAGCAAAGTCGTTGAAGGCAGACTTTATCGCAAAGATTAAAGCCATCATCGACAAGTGCGCTCCACCGCTCCCTGCGGAAATGGAGAATGCGGTCATTGGCTCGAACGTCAACGGCTCGAATAGCTCCAACGTCTCCCAGTCCATCGGTGGCGATGCAGCCCTGCAAGCTGAGAACAAATTGTTACGAGAGCAAAATGAGTTCCTGCAAAAGCAAATCGAAACCCTGCTCTCGATTGTCGGACAAAAATAATTCGATTATGGAAAACGAGGACTTCATCGAGCGGAAGGAGAAGGTTCTTCTTGCAGCTCTTGGTAAAAGCTGGCTATGGAAGGCTAGCAGATTGATAATCGGCATCATCCCTCCAATAGGGGCATTTGTGATGCTCATCCACTGCATCCTGCTATCGCTGGGGTATCGAGCGAAACTCACCGAGTGGATTTTCGATTGCTCGTTCTTTGGATTCGTGGCTTGGACGATCGTGTCCCTCGCCTATGGCTTCTGCTGGGTGCATAGGGCATTCGTCACGTACGGCGTGCTGATTTCCTTCTGCATCGACTTCCAGCGTTCCTATGGCTTCGGCTCGCTGCTCCATACGCTGCACCTGCTGATGGTAGCCCTCGGTCTCTTCCTCTTCTTCGTCTTCGTCAAGAAGAAGGCGTGGAATGAGTTCTATAATAGGAATATTAATCATTTAAACGAAAAGTAATATGGGAAGTTTCATTAATGGACTGGCAAAAGGTTTCGTTCGCTCCGCCGTCAATCAAGTCGGACGTGATGCTGGACGAGTAGTAAGCAACAATATCTATGGCGATGCGCATTCCATTCCTCACAGAAGCGTATCGGGAAATAGCTCCAGTGAACGTGTCTCTAGTGTCGGGCAAATCGAGGATGAAGGCATCCAGCCAATCAATCCTTCTGTGGCTGCTGCTTGGTTTTGGGGTTTCTTTGGTTTTCTCTTTAGCATCATCGGTGGAGTTATCCTGCTGATTGTTGGCTACAGAAAACTAAAAAATAAATATACTGCCTATGGCTGGCAATATGAGTCCCAGGCTATATGGGTTGCTGATAGGCGATGCAAGATTGGCGAGCGTTACGATGGGCACCAGCTTTCGAGAAGAAAAATAGAATTAGAGGCTGATGATGAGCAAATAGCCAAAAATGAGAAAATCGCAAAGATATATCTCTATTTTGGATTTGCGGCGGTTCTAGGTTATCTGCTCTTAATGTTCGCTTCAACCTATGTTCCGTCTTAACAATGTTATCTGTTACGAGAAATACCTTCCAGTACTCACCTCCACCGAGGTCGATGCGCTGCTGGCTTCTCGCCCCTCCCTGCTCCAGCTCCAAGACTGGGAGAAAAGATTGAATAACCATCGGGTACGGCTGGATTCTGTTTTCAGCCGTGCCTACTCAAAACAAAATATGATTTATGGCAAAGGAAAATGAAAACGACTCAATCCAGATAGTGGAACGCTGGTTCTCTGCTCTTGACCGCTTGAAGGCTGATGGCTGCATCGGTGGCTTGAAGACTATCACGGAACGTTACGGTCTCAACCGCTGGAACACAATATCCCTGCGCAAAGACCCTGCCGAGTGCTTCGGTCGATTCCGCTGCGCTTGGCTCCAGTACCTAGTCCGTGACTACCACGTCAACCCCCACTGGCTGCTCCTTGGCATCGGGGACTTCTATGAGGTCGGTTTCACTGCCGAAATAGTGAAAAATCTGAATAAAAACTGCAAGAAAAAATCCATAAGCTCCAAGTGATTGAATATCAGTACACTTACGAACCCTATTTAACTTTGCAATGAAATTGAGCTTTTTTAGCACTGAACACCCTTTGTTTGCGGCTGGTGGAGACTTCTCAGTCCGTGCGGCTGGGTCTCAACCTTGCACCATTCGGGCGCACCTAGCCCCACCTAGCTGCAAATTAACTGCAATACAACTGCAACAGAAATATGGCAACACTCAAACTATACTTAGATACAAGAAACAAGCGTGCCGATGGTACGTCCTGCATTCGGCTAGCTGTCAACCACCACGGAAGCACCGCCTTCATTTCCCTCAGCCAATACTGCAAGGCTGACGAGTGGGACAAGCGGCTCGGTCGTGTCCGCAAGCGACCCGATCGTGATGCGGTCAATGATTTTCTACTCGACCGTCTCAGCTTCTACAACCGTATGCTGATGCGTGTCCAGTGCCGTGATGATTATCGAGGAGACATAACCGCCCGACAACTCAAGGAGCTGATGTTGGCAGAAGCTTGCCCAGGGAAAAGTGCGCCTACTACCCTGCATTCAGTCTTCGAGAAGTATATGGCGACCAAACGTGCGCAAACTAGGGCAAATTACATTGCCACTTGGCACGACATCGAGAACTTCGCCCCTTCCGCTGATACCCTGCCAATAGACGAGGTCAACCTAGACTGGCTGGAACGCTTAAAAGGTCATCTTGCCGCAATCGGGCTATCCAACAATACCATCGTGGCTAAGTTCCGCTGCCTGCGTGCGGTCTTCAATTACGCAATCGACAATGAGTTCACGGCTAAGTACCCTTTCCGTAGGTTCAAGGTCTCGATGAAGGAAACCCCATTCCGTGACTTGAAGGTCGAGGAACTGCAATCCGTGATTAACACAAAAGGGCTACCCGACAAACTGCAAAAGTTCATCGATGCGTTCCTGCTTTCGTTCCTGCTGCTGGGTATCAATATGCACGATATGTACAATCTCACGTCCGCAAACGTCATAGACGGAAGACTGGAATACGTCCGACTGAAAACTAGCAAGAAGTACTCCGTTCTCCTCCAGCCCGAGGCCATCGCCCTGCTAGAAAAGTACAAGGGCAAAGAAAGGTTGCTCTCTTTCTGCGAGGACTACGCAAGCTATCCATCGTTCGCCAATTCGTTCAACCACGCATTGCGCACCGTCCGTGAAGGTCTCACGTCTTACTACGCTAGATATTCGTGGGCATCCATCGCCTTCAACCTAGGAATATCTAAAGACGTGGTGTCGCTAGCCCTTGGTCACTCGTTCGGTGTTCGTGTCACCGACACCTACATCAATGCCGACCTATCCCGAGTGGACAATGCGAACCGCAAAGTCATAGACTGGGTGCTTTACGGAAGGAAATGAGTTATTTTGAGGAAATTTGCGCTAGAAACGTATCGAATTGCTTTGGCGTGTAATTTTACGTCAAACAAGCAGAAACGTCTCTTGGCGCAAATATCGGGGTTATTTGGGAATAAGCATAAAAATACCCCAACGGTGAAAAAGTCGAGCCGCTGGGGTAATAAGTGGCAAGCCACTTTAAACATTCAGTGGCTGCAAAGGTACGCATAGTTTTTGAAACTGCCAAATTATTTGCCGAAAAATTTCTTTCTTAACAAATCATTGATGAATCTTGACTTGTTCGGGAGTGCCTTCAAGTAGGGCAAAAGGTCGTTGTCGATTTGGACTCCAACCAATGTTACGGTCGTTCCACCTCCCTTCTTCGTGCTCTTAATCTTTTTCTTCATTATGGTATTTTTTATATTGTCTATCCAGTTTTGTCTTCATACGGTTCATCTTGTGCTCCAGTTTGCCAATCTGCTTGTAGCTCAACCACTCTGGCTTGATGTTGAGTTCCTTCCAGTACTGGCGCATTTCCTTGCAGTGTCTAGCGATGCTAGGGAAATAGAGGTGTCGCTCGTATGGGTTGCGAAGGAAGTACTTGCAATCCTGCAACATTCGGTCAAGCATCATATACTTGTGCTTCTGACCTTCTCCGAGACTTACCAATCTTCCGTTGTCCCCAATCCATAGCATTGCGCCCTCGCCCTTCCACTGGAAATCGAATCCCTTGCTTATTGGGTAGTAATATCCTTCGAGGATGGTGCCTTCCTCCAGTCCTCGACCTATCTCACGCAAGCAGGTTCTTCCCCAGCTGGTCGTTACCTCGACCACTGCTTGTGCTGGTATCTTGTCGTATTCCTTCATATCCTTATAATTTGTCGAATTCCTCGTTCAGTTCTGCACGTCTCTCTTCGATGAGAGCCTTGAATCTTCTACGGAACGTGTCGTCTGCTCCGTACAATCCATAAAGCGCACTGCCAATACTTCCTACGGAATGGTCTCCCATTCCGTCAATCACATCGAACTTCTTTAGTTCCTCATTGATGTCAATGCCTCTGTACAATTGTTCTTTCTTCATAGCGAATGCGCTTAACCGTGATGCGCTAGGGCTGAAAACGTTTTTACTCTGCTGTTATGTAATGCTCTACCCAGTTGACGGTCATCATTACCTTGACCGAGTTTTGGGTTTCCTCGATAAGTTCTCCAGCAAGGAAACCATCGGTCAATGATTTCTTGACCTTTGCCAAAGCCTCCCTTGCTTGCTGCAAGGTTGGGTATTCTGCATAACGTGGATTGTCACTGCAATCGCAAGCACTCCATCTTTCGTTTAGATAAAATACCGATGTCTCCATATCTATTTCTCCTTAATGTAATACTCTGCCGAATCGCCATACTTAATGTTATCGGCTCTAAATCGGTTCTCTCCTTGGTCTGTTATCTTTATCATATCACTGGCTGCAAGCCACGCACGTTCCTGCTTTAGCCCACCGATGGCTTGCTGCTTGGTGTCGTACTCGTCGATTTGATAGGTGTGTTCGTTCATATCCTTGGCTTCAATAATAAACTTCTTCATACGTCCACATCTCTTTCTGTTATGTAATACTCAAATATTACGCTTCCGACCTTTGCCTTGAAGCTTCTTTCCTGCTCATCGAAAACCTCCATAAACGGATTATTTCTGAAAACTTCCTTGATGCGTGCAAACTCCTGCTCCATCTTCTCCTTGGTTCTGTAGTCCTCTATGTGGCTATCGGCTGTTCCAGTTGAACTTTTGCCGTTCAAAATGTATTGTATCATATCGAATGTTTTGTGCTGGGGATTGCTCCCCAGCTGGTTAATAATAAAGTTCTTTCAATCCGTCACGTTTATTCAGTGTAGCTGCAAGTTTATCGGCTTCATTTATTTCGGAAAATCCGAACCACTTGTTTGAATGCTCAACCACTTTGTCTCTCCCATTGATTTCGGGTTTTACGAGTGCTACGGTATAACTTCCGTAGCTCCCGATTACTCTCCATACTTTCCAGTCGCTCATATCTTGCCCTCCATTGATTACTTAGCATAAAGTGTTACCACAAGTCCACGTCTCAATGCGCAGCGGCAAGCGTCCAAACCTGCCTTCAATGCTCGCTTGATGAACTTGTTGAAAAGTTCCGCTCCGATGAGCTTCAAGATACCGCTCACTCCAACGAGGGTGTTAATCTTCTTGCCGTTCTCGTCACGTCCAAAAACCTTGATGCGGAAGTTTGAGTTGATGAACTTTGTTGTGAACTCCAAAACGTTTGAATTTGACTTTTTCATTTTCTTTGGCTTAACCGTGATGCCTAGGGCTTAAATTACTGAATGTTTCATTGTGCTTATCTCTTAAACACGGCGCAAAGATATTAATATTTTTCGGACTAGCCAAAACTTTTCTCGAAAGATATTAATATTTTAACAATTATTGGCTGATTATCGGATAAACATAGTGTTTTTGGGCTTTTTTCGGTAGTTTTTCGGTTATTCGAGTGTTGTATATGCATAGCATTCAATCAGTTGCAGCATTGCGGACGCTCACGCATATATAATAATAACCTGCACGCCTTAGTTTGATTATATTATTCTAACTCTTTATCCCCCTACCCCCTTTCTCTCAATGATAATTACCCTCGGCAAAGAAAAAGGCAGGGAAATCGCTCGCTTGCGCTCCCTGCCATAGGAAATAAATAACCTAAACCAAAATTGAATATCAGTTAAACAACCTAACCTTTATGTAGTTTTCCTATTGAATGTCTTTGCCGCCCAACTCACGATCAGGAGAATGATGAGTAAAATAACACAATCACCTACGAAAAGTCTGGCTTTGACGAATGCGCTTCTTGGCTTCTCGACCTCCTTGGTCTTCCATCTGTCGATGTACTTGGTGGTTCTCACTGTATCAGTCACGCAAATGTAGGTGTCTCCCTGCACGGTGTCCGTCTTCGTGATGGTCTTCCACCTGATGGTCGTTAGCTGGTGCCATCGGTCTCTTATCACGGTGTCGCCCTTGATATACACCACGACCGAATCCTGCTTGTACGTGCTATCGTGCTGCTGCGTGTCCTGCCAGTGGCTCTGCCGCTTGCTCACGCTATCCGTTCGGTGGCTCGCCTGCACACTGTCACGGAAAATTGCGCTATTTCGGGTAAATTTGCCGCTAGCGCACCCCAAAAACAAAATTGGGGTAATTATAAGCACGAGCAGGAAAAACGTCCTAGAATGCAAATTTCGGGCTTTTCTCAACTTTTCCATATCCGATAAACGTTAACTATCTATGATTATTGCATAAACATATAAAAATTATACCTCTAGGGCTAGTTTGGCTCTCTTTAGATACTCTCTGCGCTGAGCTATGCCATTATATCCGCCATTAATCTTTTTCGTGATGGCTCGCAAATTGTCTCCATCGGCTAGCTCATTGCAGCCGTGGGTCTGCCAGTACCACATCGAGGACTTAACCGCACCAAGTGGTCGCTCCAGCAATTCGGGAGTACTGACCACATCGAAGCCACAATATTTTGCGTACTTCTCGTAATTAGCCCTGCCAGTTATCTGAATCAGCCCACGACCCTTGTACTTCACGCCGTCTCCCTGCTGGGTATTTCCAAGGTCTTTCCGTCCCTCGTATGCCCTGCCGCTGGCAATCTCCCTCGTATATCTCAGTTCGCCGCTCTCGTGCGCAATCTGTGCCAGGAAATGAGCCATACGCAAAGTGGTGTTAATCTCGAAATGGTCTGCCCAGCCGTTGATATAGCCTAGATAGGAATCAATGCGGCTACCTGCGTTCGGCATTACCTTGGCTAGTTGCAAACGTGTTACTCTCATTTCTCGCCTCCTTCCTTCTCTGCCTTTAAAATATCGACTACCGCCCTTGCAATATCATCTTTATTTTCCAAGATTACCTGCATAGTTCTATCCTGCTTTCGTATCTCTGCCTTCTCGAAGGCTTTCTCTCGAACGCTCTTGAACTCACAAAAGCAAAGGTACAATGTCCACACGATGCAGAAAATCGGGAATGGGGAAATGATGCAAGTCACTACGTCCATAAAAGCCGCAATTGCGAAAGTCGGGAAATACTTCCTTGCCTTGTCGCAACTCTTTTTGTAGCCAGTACTCGTTCGGGCTACCCCAAGTTTCTTTGCCTTCTGCACCCCTGCCACGAGGTCGGTTGCCATTGCAGCCAATAATGCCAAGAAACAAATGAAAATCACCAGTGCGCACAAATAAAGGTGCTGCACCATAAAGTCGTGAATGATTTCTGTCATAAACTATAATTTTAGAATTGTTGTTACTCCAGTTTCTCCCAGTCTATAGTCGCGCCCTTACCAATGATGTCAGCCGTCCACCTGCAGAAGGTCATACCCTCGTACCCATCGGGGTCGCTGGCTACGGCTAGCGCATACTGGATGCAACCCTCCTCGGTCTTGACAACCTTTGGATAGAAGTCAGCATAAGCCATATTGCAAAGATAAGTCATATCCCCTAGGGTCGTTCCCTTGGGGATAATCATACCATTGGTCGCCGCCCTCACCTCATCGACACTCCATCTATGGCTGGTGCCATCGACGTTCTTCATCTGCTGACTTGCCATTGTTGCCAGTGCCTTCGTGAAATGGTAGCCGTGCTTGGCTACGTATGCCACATATCCGCTTGCATTCATCAATGCGCTTGCTGCCTTTTCGTATGGCAGCCTTTCGGTCTCCTGCTCGTGCCTCTCGCTATCGCTAGAATCGCGATGTATGATATATAACTTTCTCATATCCTCGCCCTCCTATCCTAGCTTATCCAACAACTGCTTGACCATTCCCCGAATGCCCGATATATCGCCCTCGATACTCTTGAACCGCTTCTCGGTCTCCTGCTTTTCCCTTATCGCTGGATTGAGTGCCGCTAGAAGCTCTTCGGTCTTCGCCTTCACTTCCTTCATACGGTCAACGGAACTAAGCACGCTATCGGCTTCATTTCGCATTCTCTCGACCTCTGCGCTCAACCCCTGCTGCTCGGTTGCCAGTACGATGTCCCCTGCAAAGGTTACGCTCAAATGCTCGGGTATGGTGTAAATGGTCTGCTTACCCTCGACCTCGATTGTCACGTCTCGCATAGGCTGACCATTGCCCGATACGGTTGCAATGCCAGTATTGATGTGTGGAGCCGCCTCCACGACCTTTCCCTGCTTCAACTCTACGGTTGCCTTATCCAGTACATAGACTGGGTGATTTTTCTGTATTTCCTTAAATGTCATATCGCTCTTTGTTTTGATTGTTCAATAAATACAAAAATAGGGGTCTCGCCGATGGAACGGCGAGTAGCCCCTAGATAACTTTGTTCCGACCGCCCATTAGGTGGTGGTCGTGGTGGTCTTCAACGCTGCAATAATCGTTGCGTTTTGGTCACGCTGCGAAATCTCAAACTCCGCTCGCTGTGCTCGATGGAGCAAGTCTTGATAACGGTCATCGTTCATCTTGTCGATGATGCGCTGAGTGTTCTTCTCGCCCGAGTTCTTCAAATCGCAAACGACCGTCTGAATCAGATTGCCAATGTTGCTGAAGCCTCGCTCCAGCCCAGTGTTGGTGTAGCTGAATCCCTGCTGCATTGCATTGATGATGTCCTTCTGCCCAAGCTGGTTTTCGTAGCCCATACGGTTGATGTTCTGCTGGGTCTGACAACAACAATCCTTCAATTGCTGGATGATGTTCAGATTGCCGAGGTTCGCCGCATTGATTACTCGCTCGGCACTGAAACCGACCTTTCCGCCTACGTCTTGGATTGCGGCTTGAATACCGCAAACGGAAGACTGCAAGGCATTGAAATCGCAATTGAGGTTCGCCGCCAGCGTCTTCAAGTCCTGATTGTTGCCTTGGATTGCACCCATCAGCAAATCGGAATTGTGGTTGTCGCTCATCTGATTTCTCAGCGAGTCAATCTGAGACTGGATTTCGGCTCTCTGCACGTTTCCGTTCTGACCGTTTCCCCAGCCATCGCCGTACATAAAGCGGAACATTCCCAACATCATCATATAGGCGAACGGATTGTTCCAGCCGCCACCCATACCACCGTTCATAGCCGCCATCATCGCCATCGGGTCGTTGTCTCGACCTCTCGCCAACATAGCCGCCGCCAAATTGTCATTGCCACCGTCCCCAGTGCAATAAACTTTCTCGATCGTGTCTGCCATAAATCTTTGAGTTAATTACGTTACGGTCTCCACTATTGGATAACCGCTGCAAAGTTACTCAAAATTTCGGCTCACTCCAAAAAGCTGCAATCGGTGTATTTATCGAATTATTTCAAAGAACGCACTTGAAAAATTTACTAATTATTTACTAAATGCAAATCGGCTCGACATCCTTGTTCAGAAGCGTAGCCTCCGCCGTCGCCAAGCGATAAACACGAGACGTGCTCAGATACGTGTACGCCATCTTGCGAAGGTGCCGAACCGCTGGAACGGTTCGGTTCAGAATCTGAGAAATGGTCGTGATGCTGAATCCTGCGTGAATCATCTGCTCGACAACCATACATCGTGTCATTACGATGTTCTCTGCCCTTGACTTCCCGATAACGTCCTCCCTCGTTATATTGAGAGTGCCATCTGGCTTCGTCATAGCACAACACTTAATTACGTTGTCTATCACTCGCCATAGTTCTTTCTCCTTGTCGTTCATAAGTTATATTTTTAATCGTTCCCCAACATCGAATCAATCATACCATCGAGAGCTTCGTCTGTTATGCTCTTTGAGCCATCAATACCTAGAGGCTTCAACATAATATCAATCCAAGGATTGTTACTCTCCATTGTGGATTGCACCTGCTCCTTGTAAGCTGCTTTAAGCTCACCCGATTTCTTAAAAGTCATAAGTACTACTCGCAAAGCTTTTACTACATAGTTATCCATCAGCAAGGGATTGTCCCTCGCCGATGATAATTTGGTTAAAAGCACTGCCAGTGCCTCGTGCAATTCTTTCTTTTTATCCATACGCTTCCTATTTTATTATATGCAAAGTCAGCTACTTAGCGGACTACTCCACCTGCTACGTAATCATTTAACTCAATCCTTCGTACGTCACGCCAGATCTTGTAAATGTTGCTGTTACAATCCCACTTGATGGGAAATCTGTTGTGGAGTCAAACCTTACAGTATTTTCACCACAACCAATTCTGAGAGAGCCTGAAATACGTCCATTCTGATACATGTTCTCACAGAGAGTCTTAACATAGCCAGTTACTTTGTTGTTGCCAATATCAAGTGTTTCAAGTTTTGTGAATTTAGCCATAGATGCGATGTTCCCTTCAAGAACATGTGTGTTAAAAACACGGAATACCTTCAACTCTGGCAAACCTGCAAGATTGTCGATGTTTCCCCCAACTTGCGTTCCATGGAGATGTATTTCTCTCAAGTTTGGCATTTCATTTAAAGACTCGATATTGCCGCTCAGATTGGTATCATAAAAGTTGATTACAGTCTCAGTTTTGTGACCTGCAAAGGCGGAGATGTCGCCATAGATTTTTCTATTATTGTGACAATCAAGATAGTCTAGCTTTGTCAGGTTTTTAACAAAGCTAATATCTCCATAACATAAAGAATCATATGTTATAAGACTACTTAATTCTGGTGAAAAGCTCAACCCTTCTAGCGGAATGGCTATTTTTCCAGTGCAAGACAAGGTCTGAATATCATACTTTCCAAGAATGGAAATGTTGCAGTTTTTGTTGGCAACATAAATAGTCTTAGAAATACCTGCCTCAAACTGGACTTCTTGCCCATTGTTTGCAGAAAGATTTGAGTCGGTGAAATATCCATTTCCATCAACAAACATTTTTGAGTCTTTTTTAAACTTTATGTTGACTGAGAGATTGTTTTTAGTAGGGGAATCAATTGCAGTAAATGAAAATCTGATTTCCCCTAGTTTCAGCAGTTCATTATTACTTGCTGAACCTTTCAATTTTGTTACTAAACACTTTACCATATCAATTATAATTAAATGTTATATAAAATAATTTTCGTCAAGCCACTCAAGGCGTTTCCCAAAAATGTACATCAGCAAGTCTATACCATTGGTGCTTGCATCACCCCATCTAAGGGACTCTTTTGAATAGTCTTCTTTTGGAATGCTTTCTTCAAGATACGCAAAAACTTTTTTTACATATTCTTCAGTAAGTATATTCTGACGAAGCTCCTTGTATCTTGTTACTATCGCATCCCAATAGATTGACTTGAAGTTCTTCCATATTGAGGTATCACTAGCCCAGGCAGTCTTGATGATGTCATCTTGTATACCAAACAGAAACGAGTTATCCAAATCATAAAAGAAAGGATAAATCAGAGTTTTGTCCTTGCCGGAATATAAAATCATATTTCGGCTATTACTGTCTTTCAAAACAAAAACTTGCATACCAATAAAATAATCTATCCAATCAATAACAGACAAATGTGATGGTATGTTGTCTTCGTTGAAATCACTGCCATTAACAAATGCGAGGAACTTAGTCAAAGCCTCTATGTTTGATTGGGTCATTTCATCATTCATCTCATCTGTCCAATCAGAAGGTTTTCCATCAACCCAACATTGAGAGTCACTTCTTTCACCACTTACAAACATGCCATCTTCATCTGAAGAGAGACGATAGTTCTTTTCATCTTTTTTTAATCCATATATGTATATCCCATAGAATGAACCACCAATACTGAGACAGATTGGAAATCCCTTTATCATACCACAAGCACAATCATAATACGTAGTAGAGTTACGCCAAGGATAGTTATGGTATTCCTTTCTGCGTTTTTCCCACATATCTATGAAAATACGGTATAAAGCTGCTTCTTTGATACGTGTTGAATCAATGTAATTTGCCTTCAAATTATATGAGTTTGTCCGTATCATTTCACCGATTTTCTTTTTATCCTTCTTACTGAAAGATGAATTTGTATAAAAGGTGAAACGAAAATTGCGTTTTCTCACATATAGCGTAGATGCTCCTTGGTACTTTACTCCAACATAGAAACGTCCTTTCAGGTAATGACCAAAATCAATATCAACAACACATTGATGTTCTGTTTTCTTATCAACAGACCATACTCCAACTGTTGGTGAGGCATCAATCTTTGTCACCTCAACACTGGAATCATTAATAGAATAGTTGCCTTCTGAATCGGTGAGAGTAGAAAGTACATAATATTTTCCATCGAGTTCTTTCACTTTTGAAGGTACATAGAAATCCAAAGGAATGCTATCATCTTTTAGGGAATACGTTCCATTGCCATTGTCTTTCAGTGAAGATTTTACATAGAACTTTTTGATAGATAATCCCTTTTGTGCATTGGCATCTGTATCAGCATTTATTTGCAATGCATATACATCATTTACATCATAAAACCCTGCTTTTGCCGTAAGGAAGAATGTCTCACTCAGAATATTAATTGTACCATATTTTGGTAAATCGAAATTTCGGATTTCTGTAGCATTTTCTTTATTTATGTAAGACGATGCTTTTGTTCCCAAAATAATATCATCCACAGATAAAGCTTTCTCATGCCTTGTACCCTCAGAATCTCTGTAGCCAAGAATCTTGCCATCTGCATCAGTTGTGATTTCCATTCTTCCCTCTGGGTCTTCGATGTGCTCAAACTCTTCTGGGATAGTCTCGGACTTCACCTTGTGGATGTAGTGGCTACCATCAGGATTTGTGGCAGACAGCACCTTGCCATCTGCATCAGTCTCTACTGCAAGGTACTCCTCATTCCCTTGCAAGGAGAAGACGGAAAGAAGGTCTTGAAGGCTTGTGTCTATTGTACCTACCTTCTCCTGCAAGGTTGCAAGGTCTGATTGAAGCTGAGAGACAACTTGCTTCAAGGCATTGACTGCATGAATCTCACCAATGATTTCTCCGTCTCTTCTGATACCAAGTAATACATGGTCTGCTGCATCAAGCCAAACAGCAAGGAACTCCTCGTTCTGCTCTACGTGATACATATCATTGAGAGGGAAGTATGGCTTGCCTGTCTCTCTGTAGATACCAAAGAGAAGCCTATCCTCGCTGTCTGTGATGGCATGGATGAACTCTTCGTTCTCTATTACATTGAAACACTCCTTTACCTCATCATCAATGAGAGACTTTCCTTCCTCCTTGTCGACCTTGGTGTCTTGGAGGGACTGGATGCTTGCTGACAACTCTTCCTTGGCAGCATTGAGTGCTTCGAGAATGTCTGTCTTGTCTTGCTGAGATTGATTGATGATTTCTTGCAGCTTGGCTCTGATAGGTGCAGGAATACCCTTGCCCCATTCTACAGAGCCATCAAGCTGAATGCCAAAAAGTACATGGTCTTCTGCATCAACAATAAGTTTGAGGAACTCTGGAGACTCAATCTCTCGAAAAGGCAAGGCAAACTGGGAGACTACCTTGTCTTCTGAATCACCGAACTCTTGGGCAATATTGGACTTGTCGAACTTCTTAGCCAGCTCTGTAGTCATTGTTGCAGAATCTGCCTTCTTGGCAAGTTCTGCATCCTGCAAAGAATCTTTCTCGGCTTGTGTTTTCTTAGCTTCGGTCAATTCAGCCTTCGTAGCCTTGGTGTCCAAAGCTGCGTTTGTCGCTTGATTGTTCTTGTCAACAACATCAGTCAAATCAACGAGGACACCACCAACTCGTGTTGCGGTATTCTCGCCTGCTTGTGTCGCATCCTTGACGGTTGCAGCCCTTTGTTTGATATTTTCTATTGTTTCCATATTTTTAATCTCCTATAGAGTGAATTTTTACCCTCGTTCCCCTCTGTTTCTTAACATCGCCCTGCTTGGTATTGGCTTGCAGATACAAAAGAGAATCGGACAAATATCTTTCTGCCAACCCCATTATATCATTGTATTGCTTTAACTTGGAATCGTCCACATGGTCAGAATATTCGTCTCTGTGGCGCATTCCACCGCTTCGGCTTATAATTACACCATCCGAGCGCAAAAGCTTCGCATACGTGAAATATGCAAGTGCCTTGCGCACTCCGTTGCAGAAATGAAGCTTCTTGTATTCGTCTCCGTTCTCATCCCACTCCTTGGTGTCCCACTCGCCACCGTCAAGGAACAAATCGGGGACAAAGGAGTCGTCGAACGTGCTATCCCACGGACTCAGCCCAATTGAAGCCTTGAAGTTCGCCCATCCAATTGCTGGAAGGATAAAAGCGTCCTCGCATTCCCGAATGAACTTGGAAACCTCGTCTTCGTCTATGTGTGCGCTTGTCGGTCGTGCCAGCTCTCTAAACTGATCGACCGTTATCAATGGTTTTCTTTCGACCTTTGGCATAATCGTAAATCTTAGATGGTGTTATTTTTCGTCGTCTCGCTGCTGATATACTTCAACGGCTGCAACTTCAATTCCACACTTTGCAATGCTGAGTCTCGCCAAGCCGCAAAGATTTTATTAAATGCTCGCTCGATGAAACGTTGCTCCACGGTCACTTCTCCAGCATAGTACTCGTAGGCATCCCTCATAACTTGCCCCGAGAAGCCAAGCTTGCCGATACGGATTGCGTAGAATAGCTCTTGATGGAACTGTGCATAGATACGTTCTATCACGCTGGCATCCGTTACCGTGAACTCCTTGTCGAAGTTCTTGGTAGGGAATGCGACCACCTTAGGCTCATCCTCATCATTCTCCAGTTCGATGGCTAGAATCTTGCCAGCCTTCTCGTCCCCCTGGAACTGCAAAAGGTCTTCGTTGCAAATCATCTTGCCATCGTCCTCATCGTCTCCCTGCTGGGGTTCTCCCCTCTTGCTGATAAGCATACAAGAGACCAGGAAGTTATTGCGGACGTTCCTCATCTTGACGTTCCCCAGGCCCTCATCGGTCGAAATCTCCGTGATGGCTGCATCATAAATGGCGGTAGGATAGATAAATTTTCCATCCATACTGCACCAAAGGATTTGTCCCTTGTAGGCTTCAATCCCTCCTGCATCCTCAATCTGCTTGCGCACGATGTCGGGGTCGGGGTTGAATACATTGATGCGCTCCACGGTCTTCTCGTTGACCTGCAACCGCTTTCCGTTGCGTGTCTTCTTCTGCGACCAATCGGGATGAATCAAGACGTGCGCCACATACCCTTTGTCGTCCGTCTCCTCCAGTCGGCAATTCTCGAAGGGTACGTGATGCACTTCCGTCACTTGGCAAAGAACGTTGTAATTGACGTGAAGGGCAAAGCCGCCAAACCTTGCAAGGTCTCCAGCCACGTTTCGCAAAACATCGTCCGATGTGTCGCCCTCGTGGTTCAGCTCGTACCCTGCCAAAAGGTCACTGTCGAAGCCGTACCCCTCGATGAATCGGGCATATCTATTCAGACACAACCGAGCAGTACCGCTTGCATCAGTTATCAATGCAAGGTTCTGCGGATATAAGTTATCATATCCGTACGCTTGCATCTTGAAACGTGACACATAGCTGGTATCAATTCTTCGTTTTGGCTTCTTTACCGTTCGTACGTCCATACTTTTTCGTTATTTTCTTTTTACGATGATTATTCTTCTTCGTCTGCTGGGTTTTTCCCAGTAGCTGAGGGCATTTTGTTCTCGATAAGCTCCTCTTCGGGGAGCTTCTGAAAATAATCCTCCATCTTGGGGTACTTAGCCAAGTATTCCTTGGCTACCTTGTCGGTCAAGTTTTCGTTCGTGAAAATCTTACCAGCGTAGAAGTCTGGACACGAGATAATGAATCCAGCCTTCATCGTATAATTACATTTCTTTGGCATAACTTTATGATTTTTTAGATACAAATAAATTTCGATAACTGCATCGTGGTAGCACTGCTGGCACGATGTCGGATGAAACGTCTTTCTCATTACCTCGAAATAAAGACGTTCTATCAGTTGCTTGTCGGAAGCCGAATAGGGAGCATCGAAACGTTCCTTTAGGGCTTCCGCTTGCGCCTTGGCTTCCTCGTATGTCATCGGATTTCTATGATGCGTTGGTCAATAAACTCTGATATGCCGCCGCCGTTGCTTCCGCCGATGTCTTGAAGAAGAAATAAGCTGCCTTTGGCGCACTCTCTTCTTCCAGCGTAATAAGCCAGCCGCCCTCGGTATCGTCCGAATACTTGTCGTTCTCGCCCGCACTCGCCTTCAACGCTTGCTTGTAGCCGAAAACTTGATATTCCGCACTTCCGTCCGTACCCTTGCTGAGGTTGCGAAGGATAACCACAAACTTGCCGTTCGCCAGTCCGTCAATAATGTTCGCCACCACATCGGGTGTATTTGCGAGAACCACGAGGACAATGGTGTTCTTCCAGCTGTTGCGGTACGTGCCAACTGTCAGCTCTGTTTTTGCTCCAGTGAACGGATTGCTTCCCTCTTGTCGGATTTGGTACGCTTTCTTGCCGCTCTTCAAGACGATGGACTGAATGATGTTCTTCTCGACCACGCACTTTGCGAAGTCAATATTCTCACGGTTGATGATGATACCATCGTTCTCCAGTCCCTTTGTTACTTGGTCTTCGCAAGGAATGATGATGTCTTGTGCGATGATACTCTCACAGGTACTTGTTGCCATAATCTTATTGTTTTGTCTGTTATTGATATATCCCCACCGCCGCTTTTGACGATGAGGATAAAAGAACTTAATACCGTTAAAATACTGGTGTCGATTAGTAGGCTGCGTGAATCAAATCGGGTTCGAGCAATGCCGTTCCAATCTTGCCAGTCGCATAGAGATAGTTACGTCTCTCCTTCTGGTCAAACCAAATGTCGAGGTCGCTGATAAGGGAATCGGCATCAGTGCCGACCATCAAGTGCTTAGGGTTGCAGAAAACGGCACGGTATGGAAGGTTAATGTTTGCAGTTCCCTTCTCGTACGCATTAATCATTCTGTCCCAAATGCCAACTCGGGCAATCTTCACTCCGTTGTAGTTAGCAACATCGAAGCCATCGAAGATTTTTTCCCACGGCATACGATCGTGATAAACCTGCTTGATGTCGTAGGTCAAGGCATCAGCCAAGCCTCGGGTCATAAGGAGCACTGCATCTTGGTCGTCGATGATGCGAGAATCAACGTCCATCAGCATTGTGTCAACGAGTGATGTTGCCACTCCCTTCTTGCGGATAGCCGCAATCTGAGCCGCCGTGGTGGTCTCCTTGTTTGCCGCAATCTCTGTTTTGTTCTTGTCTGCGGTCGCTGCAAAGATACGTTTGAACAATCCATCGCAAACATTGAAATAGTTCATATCCATACCAGCCGTGAACTTTCCGCCGCCATCGGTGTCTGCTGCGCTCTCATCGCCAAACCAGCCGTATCGCCAAATCATCTGCTGAATGGCACGGTTCAGTGCTTGGGTGTAGATGGTCATAAAATCGGTGCTTGTAAGGTCGCCGATTGCGGTGCCAGTCTTCAAGCTGTACTCTGCGATTGTACCCTTCAATGCCTCGTAGCAAATCTTGATTGGAATCTCCCAGCTTCCCAGTTTCCAGCGATTCATAGAGTTTGCGATGCCCTTCTCATCATAGGTAGGGTCGCAACCGCCTCCCTTCTTACCGACCATTTCCATTTCGCCAATCGATGCGATTGGGTCATCGTTCTTAACCTTGGCGATGGTCACAAAGCTGGAGAAATCCTCATCATTGTAGAAGGTCTCTTGGATGGCATCCTTGATGCTGGCGAGATTTTCGGGCTGGAGTTTGAGGTTCTCTAGCTGCTTCTTTGTAAGTGTACTCATATTTCTCTGATTAAAAATTGGTTACTCGTTGCCCTTCTTGCCCTTCTTCATCTTTTTGAGATTGGCGAGAATGGCGTTCTTGCCGTCCTCAACGGCATTAACATTATCGGATGCGCCCTTGCCGCTTGGCTGCCGCTGCGCTGGCTGATAGTGGCTACTGATACCTGCAAGAACCTTCTCTGCGCCTCCTGCCATCTTCACGGCGTTCAAAATGCGCATATCGTCCTTGCTCTTGGCAAGCTTCTGCGCTCCTGCGAGCTGCGCCTTGGTGTCTGCCAACTGCTGCTTCAACGCTGCGACCTGCTGCTGCAACTTAGCCACGGTGTCGTTGTCGGTCTGTGCGCTACCGCTTCCGCCGTCGTCGCCATCGCCGTCACCGCCTTCTCCGTCATCGTCTGTCTGAATGTCTGTAATTACACCGTCCTGCACGATAATAGTCTTGCCATCGGGCATTTTCCAAGTGCCATCAGGACTTGCCTTGTCGCCAACCTGCGGGTCGCCTTCCTCACGCTCAACGGTCAAAACCTGCCCGTCCTCCGTGTTCAACTCCATCGCCTTTGGCTCTTCCTTGGCTTGTGGCTCTTCCACCACCTGCTCCGCCTCCTCCAGTGACTTCACGCCCAACTTGGCGAGAATCTTATCAAGGAGCGAAGCCTTAACTTCTGTTTTCTTCTCCATTGCTTTTGGATTTTTTTGTTTGGAATTAATAAAACTTTCTATGTTGCGTTTTGATGCGCTTGCACTGATTGCTGGCAAGGTGTCGGCGATGAGACCGAGGCGGATGGCTTCCTTTGTGTCGATGAAAATATCCTTATCCATCAAGGCTTGAATCTCCTCACGGTCGCACTCACACCGCTCAACGTAGGCATCTACCATCTTGTTTTGCCACATTCTCATTTCTTCCGCTTGGTTCTCCAAGTCCTTTGCGTTCAGCTGGTCGCCCAGTGCCCACCCAGGCACCCACGGATTGTGCAAAAGAAGACTGGCGTTCTCGTATGCGTGCCTACACTCCTTAGGTGCTGCCAGCATAATGATTGTTGCCATAGATGCCGCCTTACCCTCGATGGTGCAAGTGATTTTCTTTCCGCTCTGTCTCAGTCGGTCGTAAATCGCCCATCCCTCAACCACCGAGCCGCCATTGCAGAATATTCTCATATCGATGGTATCATCATCTTTTGGAATACTGGAAGCAAACGTATCTATGTCTTGGAAGCAAACACAATCGCCGCCCCACCATTGATACCAAAATTTGTTATCTTGGCAGTCTATGTCGTTGTATATCCTTAATTGAGCCATATTTTCGTGAAATTTTGTTTTAAAACGCTGCAAAGATACAATTATTTTCGATATGTTTATTGATTAAACAGTTAATTTTTTAAAATCGGGCAAAAATTTGTGCTCTAGGCGATTTTTATCGGTGTAGCCTTATAACTTAACACCCAAAGCACAAAAACCGCTTAGAACGCAAATTTGACCAAAATAACTAAATCTTACTAAATCCTGCCAATTGTCTCTATAGTCTCCACTCTCTTCTGTGTGCTCGTTATCTCCTCAACGCTCACAACTGGACGAGGTGCCATCATATACCCCTTTGCGACCGCCGCCGCCAGCATATCCATACCAATGTTACTTCCGTAATTGTTCGTAACAATCGGCACGCCGCCGCCCAACTGATTGAATGCTGACAATATCGGGCTAAACATTGATGTTGCCTTGGCGGTCATTACACTCTCGCCATTGGATAGCCTTGCTGGTATGCTATCGCTGGTGCCAGTACCTGCGCCCGATACATAGCCGCCCACCGAGAAGTTCTTTATAGCTGCCTTAGCCGCTGCAAACGAGCCTTCGACAAGTGCCGTCAGTGCCGCCGCCGTTGCCAAACCTGCAAAGCCTTTTGTCGCCACCTGCCTTGCGACAATCTCTGCCTCGATGTACTTCTTGAGCATATCCAGTGCCGAAACGAGCATAGACTTCATAAACGCCTTGAAGCTCACTCCCTCGCTGGCGAACATCTCATCGAATGCCGAGCCGAGAGCCGAGGAAATCTCTCCATAGACGGATTGAGCGTTGTCCAGTTGCTTCTGTCTGTTTTCCTCATCCCTCTGCATCTTGTTTTCCTCAAGCTGCTTCTCCGCATTGTCATATTCTTCCCAAAGCTTCTTTTGCAGTTCCGCCGTATTGCCCTCTGCATCGAGCTTCGCTTGCAAGAATGCCTTGTATCTCTCCAGTCGTGCATCGAGCGTATTGTCGTCTCCATCGCCACTCATAACATTGTTGTGCTCCGTCTCACGCTCTGCGGTCTCGAACTCTTCTTTCAACCTAGCCGCCATATCCGCTGCCTCCTGCACTAGCTTCTGTTTAGCCTGCACGTATATGTCCATCAACTTCTCCTGCATTTCCTGCGCCTTTTCCTGCCCGATTTGACCTGCTGCAACATAGGTGTCCAGCATCTTGTTAAGCTCTTCCTTCTGCAAGTCCTCTAGGTCTTTCTCATAGTCCTTGTCGCTATCATACATACCACTGATGAACATTCTCTTGGCATCCAAGACTTTCTCCCCATACTCGTATTGTATGAGTGCAATAGCCGCTTGCAGTTCCTTCTCCTGCTTCTTCCTGCGCTCTGCCTCTGCCTTGGCTTCCGCTTCCTCCTTGGCTTTCTGCGCCTTGGTCTTGGCGGTCGTGCCCTTGCCGCTGGCTGCTGGTGTATTCCCACCTGCATTTCCCTTGGTTGGGTCACTACTGGTTGCGCCGCCGTCCAGATTGGCAAGCTTCAAGTGTTGCAAACGTCCCTTCACTGTATTCTCGAAGCCGTCAGCCCATCCGTTACCGAAGTCAACTCCAGCTTGCTTGATGTCCTTCCAGCCCTCCTTTATCAGCCCCGAAAGGTCGAATATCTGCTTAAATCCCGATTGTGCCTTGGATAGGTCAAACGTAACAATGCCCTCCAGTATATCTAGTGCTCCCTTCAAGCTTCGCCCGACCTGCTTCATTGCATCAATGATAAGATTCGCCACTCCCTTAATCACCGACCAAAGGCTTCTGAATGCCGCTCCCAACGTCTGAATAACTCCACGCAAAAGAAGACTATCGTTGTACCAATCAATGAAGTAATTGATGGCATTGAAAAGTCCCTTCAATATCTGCACCAAAACCTTAGAGCCGAATTGCTTGCCAGCCGTGATGATCGAGCCAAAGCCCTTTTGGGAAAAATCAAACATAGAACTCATATACGTGTTGAGTTCCTTTTGGATGGCGATGTTCTCTTCCTGCACCTTGCCCCAGGCACCAGTCTGTTTCTTCACTTCATCCAAGCTGGTGCTCATCGTATCAAGCTGCTCGATCAGCTGCAAACCTGCTTGTGCTCCCTGCTTGCCGAATACATTCTTCAGTGCATCCGCCACCTGCTGGCTATCGTTCGGAAACTCCTTCAACTTTGCTGCTACCTGCTGAATGATGTCAAACGTTGACTTCGTGCCCTTTGATAATTCCTCTTGCACCTTTTTGCTGGAAATGCCTATATTGTCAAGTGCAGACGAGGTGCCGCTCGCCATTTCCTTGATTTTCTTCGAGGCCATCGTGATTAAATCCATACCTGCATCGCTGAAAATGCCGCTTCGGGTCTGCTGCAATATCGCCACAAGCTGGTCTGCGCTGATACCTGCATCGTGGAACGTTGGCGCATACTGTTGTATCTTATTCAGCATATCCCCCGAAAGGTCTGCACCGCTGGCGAAGCCGTCATTGATAACCTTCATAGCTTCCTCGCCCGACAAATGGAACTGGCTCATCAATGCGTCCGCCGTGCTCAACACGTCTTGGAAGTCCTTGCCCATTACGTCAGCCGTAGCCGCAATGCTATTGCGCATCGTCTCCAGTGCCTCCCCAGTATATCCAGTGAACTCTCGTGTCAGTCTCGTGGCTTGAAGCAATCCCTTGTTGTAGTCATACCACCAATTGAACGCCATCCCTATACCTGCCACCCCTGCCAGTGCCATAAAGACTGGATTGGTAGCCAAACCTAGCAATGTGGAGCCGAATGCCTTTAAGCTAGGCAAAAGTCCCTTTACATTTGTTCCGAGTGTGGCGACACAATTGGCGAATGCGGAAACTTTGCTTGCGGCTTCCCCGACACCGCCGCCACCACCCATAGGAACGACGTGTTGCAAGTCTGCTGCAAGGTCAAGCATCGAATTGTAGTAATTTCCCACGTTGCGATAATATCGCTCCGTCTGCTCTTCCGCCAGCTTCAACTCTTCCGTTATCTTTCGAATGTGCGTTTGCAGTTCCTGTCCCTTCGCTCCATTTCTCTCTGCCCTTGATAGCTCATCGTATGCCTTGGTAGCGTTCGACAACTGGGCACGCAAAGACTTTAGGCTTCCGTCCTGCTCCTGCTCTTGCTTCAAGTTGTTGCGAAGCTCCTTCTGCAAGGCTCGCACGGTGTCCGCATACTCCTTTGTGCTGGCTGCAATGGCTTCCGTGGAAACCTTGTACTCATTGGTAGTTATTACACCGTCCTTCTCCTGCTGCTTCAATTCCTTCTGAGCCGCCTTTAGCTCTTCAATTTTTTCCTTGTAGCGAACGATGCCATATAGCGCATCCTCGTACTTAACCTTGATGTCGAGGATTCTCTGCTCCTCTGTTGCTGATACTGCCATAATGATTTGATTTTAAAATTCCAATTGGAGCAATGTGGCTTCCGTGTAGCCATTGCTCGTTGTCTTTAACTCAGTTACCGCAAAGTAAGCTCCATACTGCGCCAGGTACACAGGAACGGTCTCATCGAAATGCAAGATTTCTGTCTCGCTCAGATACAAGTATTCCGTGATAACCTTTGGCTTCTCCAGCGATTTTTTGATAGTCTCATACCCATCATCGATGGATGCTTGCAAATCAATGTTGAACTGCAACCTTGACTTTCCGTTGTCATCAAGAATATTCGTTATTCTATCCTTGCAGCCTTTATAGTCTCCACCGCTAGACGATGCCTCCTGCTTTGGGTCAAACGAACCGTTCCCCGAGTACGGTGTCTGAATCGGCACCTTGTCGCCATCGCTAGCCGCAAACGGCAAAGTCCACACATTCTGTTCCAAGTCCAAGGTCTCGTTGTCCAGCTGAAAATCCGCATTGTAGCTTCCCTTTACCGTATCGTCTTCCGTCCACTTGTAGTAGTTATGCCTACAGAAGCCGCCATCGGTCGTGTACTCTATTTTGCGAGGCAAATTGCTACCGCTGGAAGGTATTAATCGCTTTGACCAATCTATCGCATTTTTCTTATTGTCAATGATTGCCGAATACTTCACGAAAGTTATCTGCTCATTATTCTGCACCTGCCGTGGGAATGTACCAGTCAGAAGGCTCAAAACCTTCACAAAATCCACTACCTGCACATCGGGCAAATTTAGGGCAATCGGGAAGGTGCCGCCGTATGGAACTTTGTCTGAGTCTCCTAGGTCTGCACTTGCGGTCGCTCCATAGAGGCTCATATTCCTTAGAACGACGTTGTTTGCGTTTACTAGCTCAAACGTTATGATGTCCCCCTCCTGCAACTCCAGCTTTCCGCCGCCATTTATTTCGTGTACAAAATAACCGCCCTGCATTTCCGTGTCGTTGCTGCTAGTGTACTGTGTATCGCTTCCTACAGTGTACTTCTTGATGTAACTGTCTTCATCGTCCCCTTCCTTGTGCTCTGATGTCACGATCACTACAATTTTTGTGGTTGGATAGGAATAAACGGAAACGACCTTAATCGTTCCGTCTTCCAGCGTAAACGTTCTACTTCCCTGCGGTTTGGCTAAAGAAGCATCCCATTTCCAGTTTGCGCTCACATTTAGATTAATCGTGCATCCAGCCTTGACGGTCAATTGGTCTGCCTCTTCACCTTCTGTCTCGCCGAATGCGGAAATGATGGAGTTTATCGAAAAACTCATTTTGCCAAGCTTCGCCTTCATACCGACAAACGAAATGTCAAGAACACCCTCCAGTGTCTTCTCATCTGCATTCTGTGTCACTAGCGGAATGGCTAGCGTGTCGATGTACTCAGTGCATTCCTCATCCCAGCTAAATTTCACTCCACTGCTAGATTTTATCACGCCAAGCACCCACGAAACACTCACCGTTGGCAGAAGAATGCGGCTACCTAGATGCTTGTCGCTAAAGCTGCCACCGCCGCTAGTGGAGCTTCCGCTGCTTGCGCTTGTCTCGCCATCGGTACTTCTTGCAGTTTCTACCGATGAAGAAGAAGATACAGTTTCCTGCTTCCCCTGCCAGTACGTATCTTCTTCTTGATATTGATATGAGTCGTAATCGGCATAAAAATATCCCCTTGCCATTGCATCGCTGAAACTGTCTATCGTGTTGCTCCTATAGAATGGCAATCTGGCTTCATCCGCCTTCATTTCGTTTAGCTTCAAGTTATTTTCCTGCAATTTATCGAACGCTGGGAAAATGCCCCAATAAATCACCACCTCGATTGTATCTGATACGCTGAGGAGCGTCAACCGCCCATCCTTGATGATTTCAAGGCCGTTTCTGAAAAAACGTGCCTTGTGGAAAACATAGGGGTATTTAGTCCCTGCCTTCGGTTTAGCCGCCCAGTCTATCGCCGTCATATTGTGTACGGTCTTCGGGAGATTGATGGTGTACGTGTTATTGGCTGCAATTTTCGTTATGTCCCGAAAAAGATTGCTTTTGATGTCGAGGACGATGTTTGTATTCTCGTCCAAGTCCATCAAAACGCCGTCAATATAAAGCTGCTGATATATCATAGTGATTGGATATTTGTGTTGTTCAAAACCATATTGCAAACAAAATCCTGCAAAGGTGCGGTGCTCTTGGTGTATGTCCCTGCCTTGATGGTCACTGGCTCCCAAACGTCCCCTCCAAGGTATCTCTCAACGTATGGACTGCTCGCCACGTCCTGCAAGAAGTCGAAGGTCTCGCTATCCACCAACGGTGCGCATAGAGCCACCTCGTCCTCACGCTGGTAGCTCTGCCTTCTTCCGCTCGGGTACTCCAGCAGATTGTCCCTCATAAACTCGCCGTCACTGCTTATTGTGCGTGATTCGTCTCCCTCAGTAAATAGCCAATAGCGCACGAATCCGTGGCGGTCAATCCATCGAAGATACGTACCCTTGTCTTCGTCTCTGATGTCTATGCAAAGAAGCTCCTTTTGCGTTCCAGTCACCTTTGCGAAAGTTAGGTCAAAAGTGCCGTCGAAGGTAGCCTGCTCGATGGTGCCATCGAAAAGATAAACCGTGCTATATCTCGCCTTGCTTGGCAGTGCCGAGCTACCAATTCTGACAATCCTACCTCCGCTCACCTCCAAAAGTGTCTTAGGGGTCGCATTGTGCCCTATCATCAATTTCGAAGCTAGCGATACGTACAAATCGAACGAGAACGGATAGTTTTTGAACCACGTAAGTTTTTTGGAACCGTTCCACGTCTCTCCCAGTCTCAACGACCCCCAGGCGAAGAAGGTGGAAAATTTCATACTAGCCATTAAAGTTCCGCTCTCGGAATAAACAGATACTGCTATCGTTAGCTCCTTCCCAAGTCTGCTATACTGCACCTCCTGCGTGTAGTCCATGTCGGCATCAACAATGCCATCGAAGTACGCTTGCACGAACTCTCGATAGTCTATCGTGCTCGAAGCCCCGAACGCATCAACGGAATAACTCATCGTCTTTCCGTCATCGTCAGCAAAATCCAGCTGCACCCTGCTCGTTGAGCCTCCATCGACCTTGACCAAGCAAGGAAGGAACGCCATCCAAATCTCATCCGTGTATTGGATAATGATTCCGTTGTTGGTGTTATATTGTCTCATATTGTCTCATTGTTTAGTTTGATTGAACCAATGCCCAAGTGAATGAGGGAAATCAGACGGTCGCCCAATCTCTTCATTGTCTCGGGTATCACGTTAGAATAAACGTCAGCCCTGCCTCCAGTGCGATGCAGCTTGCTTCCCTTGGTGGCGATGGTATGTGCTATTGCACCTGCCATACTCATATCCCCACGCTCCTGCGGCGTGTACTTGTGCGCTCGCTTGGTCTTGTAGGCGATTGGAGTGCCGTGGATGCCCTTATCTCTCATCCACTGAAGAATTATACCCCTAAACCCATAGGGCACTCTACCCGCCCTTCTACCTGTCTCCAGTACGCCGAACGGCTTGTGTCCCCAAAGGATTGTCTCCTCTTCGCTGGGCTGCTCAACGTGAAGGCTGGCAATTGTCCGTCCGCTGGCATTCTGGCCATTGATGCGAATATGGTTGATGATGAGCTGCTTTGCTCTCTCTGCCTCCTCACGCATTATCAGACTAGCCGCCTTTGGGTCGAAAACGAAAGGTTCCTTTGTCATACGCTACACCCTCCCACCGTCTGCTCTATCTGCAACGAGTACATTATCCCCGACACGATCGTGCTCAGACGCTCGCAAATAACCTCATAGTAGGCATCCGTTATCGGCTCGAACTTCCGTGTTTCGTTGATGGCTTGAAGGAACTTCGCCCCTGCCACCTTCATACGAGTGTAAACCTCCTCGTTGTCCTCGCCGTCCGCTCCCCTTGGCGCAATGTCCAAGAATGCCAGCGCAATATTCTCTGTGTCCTTGACCCTGCCACCCTTGATGGTGGTCTGACCCGACACTGGCATTACGCAAACGATTGCTGGGTACTCCAGTTTCTCCAGCTTCGTGTCCGCTCTATCCCAAGTGTCGAATACATAGGAAAAACCGCTGAAATACTTCTCGGCGATTTCCTTGATGGTGCTCTCGATCGTGTTCATACCTATCTTCGTTTTGATTGATTTCTCGTTTCTTCCGCCGCCAGCTTCTGCAACCGCTTCTCGTACTGGGTGCGCTTGTTGTCAATGTCCAGGCACTTGTATATCCTCAGCCACGGTGTCTTCAACACTTGGTCGTGGTCGCTGATTCCCATCCTCACTGCGTACCAGTCCAGCATACCGAAAAGCCCGAACTTCAATTGCTCCACCCCTGCCTTCTTCTCAAGTGCGGTGGGCTTCACGTTCGTGCTCTCGAATATCTTGTTAATCTTTTTCACCTCGCCCGATACCCAGCCAACGAACCTCACCACGTCCGCCGCCCTAGCCTTGTCGATGTCCTCTCTCTTCATGCCAAGGATGGTGGTCACGATGGAATATAGGCTTTCGTTCGTGTCCCCGAGGCTGGACAAATCTATCAGTTGCCCGATTGTTAATTGATTCAGATTCTCGGGTGTCGGCACAGAACCGACAAAAGCTGGACGGGAAAAATCTCCCTCCAGCTTGAAATCTGAAAATGGGGCTACCCTCACCCAGTAGCCAAATGTAGTGTCTTTATCCATAAGCTTAATTGTTAATCGTTATACCTCAATACGTGCGCCCTAGCGGTGCCTAGTCTGTGTTGCCTTAGCTTGTTCTGTGCAACATATCTAACTGCATCTAGTGCGTGATTAAATGCGTCTATCGGCACGTTTTTTAACTCTCCAGTGATTCTGTCTTCCTCCCACTTGTAGTTTCTTAATTCGTGAATGAGATTCAACGAGCGTTGCGTTACGTGCCATTTGTACCGCTGCAATATCTGAATGCCGTTGCGGATGCTGTCCGCTCCCTTAATGGAAGGTTCGATATTCCGTACCCCATAGTTGACCAGCTCTTGGATAGATTTCATTTCGGCGCTATCCGCTACCTTAACTCCTGCAATCGGTTTGATGATGTCTGCAATTCGGTCGTTGGTCAGTCCTTGCAAGTAAGCGACCTCGTCCATATAAAGCTCACCTCCTGCGATGTAAACCTTGATAATCGCCGTTGGGTCATTGGTAAATCCGAAGTCAACACCAGTTCCGACAAGACGTGCATTCTCGGGTATCTCCTGGCACTGCACCCAGTTCGTGTAAACCAGTCCCTTGAGATAACCGACCTCGCCGAGTCCATACACCTTCCACCAGTTGATGTCATTCTTGTAACTCTCGATTTCGGCTATCTGCTGCTCTCCCAAAAAAGGATTGTCCTTGTACGTGCTCACAATCAATTCTGTGTCCTCACGGTCACGCAACCCCCTTTGCTCGAACCAAAACTCGCTATCAGGATTCCAGTCGATGAAGATGGTCTTCGTTGTACGCACGGCAAGTTGTCGGTACGTCTCCCAGTTGATGCGGTTGGCCTCGTTGATGAAAAGCACGTCTCGCCTAGAGCCTTTGACCTTTCCCCAGTCGTCAGCCGAGAAGAAACGGATGACGGAACCGTTGGCGAACGTGAACGTCTTGTCGGTCAGATTCTGAGTGTAGTCACGCTTGGGCTTAATGCCGTTTACCTCCAGCAAGTCGTCGAAGTCCTGCATACAACCACGCTTTAGGTGCGGACCACTCTCGGAAACGATGTCTATCGCCAAGTTTGGCACAAGTTGCCAAAGTACCACAAGGAACTGCATAAGGGAATAGGTCTTCCCCGAACGAGTACCGCCACGGTTGGCGATGAGACGCTTTCCGTCACGGTACGCCGATGCACTTCCCTTGAATACTTTAGTAACTATGTCTATTTTCATTTCTTTCCGTTTTGAATGTCCCCGAGCAATTTTGCGGTGTCGTTGTCGGGTACTTGGATGATTGTACTATGGAACGGCTCGCCGTCCTTTCCAGTTATCTCTTGACGTTCGATGTAGCCCCTATCCTTTAGCTTGGTCTTGGCATAGAAGATAGTAGCCGCCGTGTCGCCGTCTCTGATAAGCTTCAAAAGTGCCGCCTCGCCCACGTCCTTCTGTGTCTCCATTATCGCCTCCGCCTTCTCCTTGAAATCGGGGTCTTCGTTCAGCCAGTTATAGTAGGTCTTTCGTCCTACCCCAGCTTGGAGGCACGCCGTATTGATGATGCCGAGCGTCTGCTGCAAGCACTTTAGAAGCTGCTCTTTCTTTTGTTCCCTTTGCTTCCTTGTCATAGGCTGCGTTGTCTGTCTGTTTGTATATGTTTATTTATTGCTCGATATTCACGTCCCTTTGGGTCTCCTGCTATGAGCAATCGGTAAACCGCCGCCCAAAGTCTCGGGTGGTCGCTCTCATAAAGCTTCGAGTACAACTTAAATGCCGCCTTATATCCAGGGTAGCTCTGAGGGTTAGCGTGGGCTTTAACCATTTCTTCCTTTAGGAGTTTTTTGTAGTCCTTGCCGCCCTCTTCTTCCTTGAACTGCTTGTTTTGCTTTCCGCTTCTGAACATATCGGTGTCCCAATAGAGAAAAGCTAGCTCCACGTTCGGTTCTCTAGCCAGTACTCGCTGATATAGGTCGGGATAGAACTCCAGCACCTTTGGAAGGCTCTTGATGGTGTCTATCGAGAAGAACTGAGATATTCTCAACTTGGACTTCGCTACCCCGACCTTGTACAAATACATATACGTGTCGGGGATTCTCACGTTGTTCTGCAAGATATAGAGCCATACATCGTTATCCTTCCAGTCGTACAATGGCTTGACGATTCCAGATAGCTTGTCTTTCTCTGTGCAAAAACACACTTCACGCTGAATGCTCTCAGCCAACCGAACGCCAGTCAGCGTTGGCAATCCCTTGGAAATGATAGGTGCGAACGTCTGATAGTTCATACCCATCTTGAACTTCGGATGATTGCGCACGGCGAACTTCGGCATCGGGCGTACCCAAACGTTAACCTTGCGAGGGTCCCAGCAGATGAAGGTCTCATCGTTCGACAACTGATTGCAGCAATTATAATGCTTGATCGGGAGGCAGTACCAAACGAACCTTGCCCCGAGGGACAAAAAGCGCATTCTCCACTCCTCCACAATCTTGATAACATCGGGGTACATCGCTTCCTCGTCGAAGAACGTGACAATCAGCTTCGAGAACGGTATGTTGTACTGTTGCATCGTCTTGACGGTCACGTCAGCCAAGCAAAGACTATCCTTGCCGCCCGAGAACGAAAGTATAACATATTTGTTCTCCGTGAAAATCTTTAGGATTCTGCGCTTGGCTGCCTCCACCACGCTAACCCCTACTCCGTATCTAATCATAGGCTCTAGCTTCTTAAAATGATTTTTGCCTCCGAGTACCTTTGGTCTTTAATCAGATACTTCAAGAATGCCGTTCTGTCAAGCTTGGATAGTCTAAAGACTTCCTCCTTCTTCATTCCCAGCTTCTTGCAAATATCCTCGATTGGCACACCGTCGTTGATGAGCCCTTGCACGATGTGTTCCATAGGCTCTAGCAGGTGCGTTCCTCGGGCACGGTTGAACGTGATTGTTCCAGCCACATCGTCTGCCTTGTTCTTGTGGTCAACGATAACGACAGGAATTTTGTTACCTAGCAATGTCTTCAACGGCTCACGCCCAGACACCATCCATCGATGAAAACCGTCGATGATGGTGTAATCGGGGCGAATGACGATTGGAAAACAGAAGCCATTGTTCAGAATACTCTCGGTCAGAAGCTGCAGATTGTTCTCCAAAACCTTGTTTGGGTTGTAATCGTTTGGCTTGACCAAGTCTCTGTCTATGAACTGCAAGTTGCGCAATGGCGCAAACAAGTCTCTCTTTTCCTCTGCCATAAGCCTAAAGTGTTATTTCCTTGCCGCAATGAGGGCAAATGATTGTACGTGCTGTTGTGGTGCCTTGGTCAAACTCGGCGATTGTCGCCTCCTGCTGCTCCGCCTTTTCCTCGGGCACGTCTTCCTGCGCCGCCTCTGATGCGCCGCCTTGTGTCCCTGCCGTTGGCTGCTCGGCTGGCTTGGAGTAATCCACACCGAAGTTATCCACGGTCGCATTGGCGTTCCCATTGATGATGGTGTTGACGAAATCGTCATTGAAGCCGATGATGTCTCCCTCGCCAATGCTCTTGATGATTCCCTCCACCTTGTCGTAATTGACGAAAGAAAGTGTCTGCAACTTATTGTCCTCCAATAGAAGCTTCTTTTTCTGCTTCTCGGTCAATCCGTGCATCACCACCACCTTTGCCTCGGTCTCCTTGTTCAGAAGGAGTGCCGCCTTCTTGCCGTGTCCGCAAAGGATAACCATATTCTCGTCAACGATGATTGGATAGTACTGACCGTATCTATCCATACTCTTCGCCAGTCCCTTGATTTGCTCCTCGGGATGGGTGTTAGGGTTGTCGGGGTTGTCAATCAACTCCGAAATCTTCACGATCTTCTCTTCCTGCTTAATCTTGCTTTTTGCCATAATTGTTATTTTTTGATGTTGTTAATAAATTCTTGCGCTGATACAATGTGCTTGGCTGCATCGTAAACCATAGAGGGATTGATGTCCCAAAGCTCCTGCCATCCGTTCTGTACCGTTCCAACCCATTGTCGAGCCGCCCACACGCCAGTGCCAACGATGAAACCGTTTTTCCAATTGTAAATAGGTGGCATTTGGTCGTTCAAGAAGTAATGGATAACCGCCAGCACGTCTTCGTGCCTCCACTTGGAGATTGGCGAGAATCTTGTTACTCCCTTTCCGTCCGTGTAGATGTTTTGACCTGCCCCCCCAACGTGGTTTCCGTCTTGAAGACGACGACCTAGGCAGATGATGTCTAGATGTTGTTCCTTGAAGTATTTAGCTTGCCCTCTGTGCTGGAGTATATGAAACCATTGCGCTGCATATTTCGATTCTTTCGGGAAAAGCATATTCGGGTGCCTGGCAACATACTCCACATCTAACTTCTCGTTATCCACGATGGTCAGCCCCTTTGGTGCGTGTTCCTTGCACCAATCAACAAAAGAAGGATATTCAAGTTTCGAGGCCGTACAAAGTACGCATCGATGTATTCCTGCCTTCTCGCATACCACCTGCAACGCTAGACTGTCCTTACCGCCGCTCCAAGCGTACGCAACACTTTTTCCTTTGGTCTTTGCCTTTATGTCTGCAACCGCCTCTCTAACTAGTTTTTCCGCCTCCTGCTTGGAAACATACTTCTCGATGTTGTGCCACACCTCCAAGAAGTCTTCATTCTTGGAGGTCTGTTTTCTTCCTAACACATATTTTGCCATAAGCCTAGTTGAATTGAAGTGCCGTGCTCACCTGCACATTTCTAGCCCCAGCGTCATATTTTAGCTGGAGCCAGTCGAAATCAGTTACCTTGATGCGTAGGTTTGCCACTACGCCCTTTTTGTTACGCAATGAATATCCAACATTACCAACAAGCTTTCCATAAGCGTAGCCGCCAACGAATTGCAGTCTATCGGTATCTGCGAACTTCTTTCCGTCGTACATATTCTCCCAAGTGCCGTCAATCATAAATCCAAGTGGCAGCTTGTATGTAGCCGAAAGGGTATGCTTGTACTCACCAGCCTTGGTGTCATAGATGGAACGTGATAGCACATAGAACTTCTTGGCGATGTTGTAGTTCAGCCAAATCTGCGGGATAGCCGCCTCCTTGTTCGCATTGTACTGGAACACTGGAGTAATCGAGAAACGCTCCCCTAGGTCTTGCTTGAATGCCACGAAAGGCGCATAAGAGACGTTCTTGGAGTCGTCGGTGGAGATTGTGACTGGAGACCACACACGGAAACGTGTTGGCTGCGTGATTCCGTCGTACACCTGCGCCGTTGCGCTGAATGCCGCCGCAAAGGCTAGCATAAAAGTCAAAATAATCTTTTTCATTGTTTTTCGTTTTATTGTGTTATTGTTATTTCTTGTTGCCAAAAGATACCGCCATAATGCCCGATGCGCCGATTGTAGCCAGCGAGCCAGCGAGAATCATCGGAATGTCGCCGTTCAGATTTCCGTATGCGAACAAAGGAAGTCCAACCGCCAAGCTCACGATGATTCCGTAGAAGATACCCTTCTCGCTCATTCTAACGCCCTTGATTGCAAAGATGGTAATCAGCATAACCGAACTCCTCAGAGTGCCGTAGAAGAGGAATAGATACGTAATAGTTATGCCTGGGATATTGGCTACACATACCGCCAAGACCGCAACAATCACCATCGCAATGCGTGACACTGCCACGCTGCTCCATCTGCGACCGCCTACAATCACGCTGTCCTCTGTGTTGCGCTCATTCTTTCCTAGTGCTCGCATTATTAGGTCGTGTCCTGCCACGCTCGACACGGCGCAAAGAATACTGTCAACTGTAGAAATCAGTCCTGCCAATATCATCAAGAAGAACAAATAGAGGAACCATCGAGGGGCAAAATTGATAACTGCCATTACGTTGACCAGCTGAGTGTCCTCGACCTCGATTCCTGCACCTGCGACAAAGAAGCCGAATGCCGCCAATGATATTGGGACAATGGCGAAGATGAGTGCCGCCGTTATCATCGTCTTCTTGACCTTGTCGGGCTTCACGCAAAAGACACGCTGCCAAAACATTTGGTCTCCGAACGTTCCAGATAGCAGTCCGATTGTTGTCGGGATTCCGAATGACAACATCACCGCCACGCCGTTCTCGCCAAACAAATTGCCAAAGTCTCCAGTGATACCGCCAAGTCCTCGCACGAACGTCCCTGCATCTACGTTAGAGGAAATGATTGGCAATCCCATCAGGAGCACGGCTGCGATGAATGCCATCTTAACAAAGTCGCTGGAGATACATCCTCGTATGCCGTTTGCCATCGAATAGAGCAAAGGGATAGCTATCAGCATAAGTGTCGTTGCGAAGAATGGCAGTCCAGTAATCTTGTGAAATATCACTGCACCTGCCAAGAGCTGCACCGCCATCGAGCAAACCTGCAAACCGAAGCTCTCGATCATAAACATCGTGTGCGCTCTCTTGCTGTACTTCTCACGTATGTAGTCGCTGAATGTCCAGCCGTTCGGTCTGAGCTTTCTCATTTTATTGGCGAAGAACGCAAACAGAATGAATGTAAGCACATTTGGCACTACGAACCAAAAAACACCTGCGAAGCCCTGCGTGTAGGCTTTTTCCGCCGCCGTGAACATACTAGGTGCCCATACCCACGTCGCCGCCATACTGAATGCCGTCAACCCCCAAAGGGCATTGTGGTTAGCCACCAAGAACTCCTCCTTTGTCTTCTCCCTGCGCTTCACGCAAAGAATACTCAATAGGACAAAACTGAAAAATACCATAATCAGCAATAGTCCGTCTTTTTCACTTAAAATTTCCATATCTGTCTTTTTATTTGTGTAAATCGTGCCGATGAACCCTCCTATTTTTCCCGAATTTCCCCTCCATCGGCTTCGTTTGCCTTGGGTGTGTAGTTTTACACCGAGGAATTTCTACGGCTTTCTAGGTACGTTCTATGCGTTTTCTTGATGTTTATTGCAAAAACACTGCAAAAATACGCTTTTTATTGAGACTTTGTATTGTTTTTATTAATTTTAACCTAATTATCGAAGCTCCCGATTGTCTTCTTCAAGATATTGATGGGCTTCTTGGGCATAACACGTACCGTGAACCCTGCATACACCCAAGCAATCAGGAGAGCGTCCCTTTGGTCTTGGTTCATCCGTGGTAGGTCTCCGATGAAGTACTTGAGTTCGTCTTGCGTTATCTTTCCGTCTTGACCGCTCCAGCACTTTTTGAGTGGTTTGATAACTTGGCAGTCGATGCCATTGTGCTTGCACCACTCAGTTATCAAGATTCCAGTCTGATGATTCATTCCAGTGGAACGTCCGATGGCAGCTGCCTTTCTTGTGCTCATAAACTTTCCCAGTACGTGCCAGTTGGACTGATTGAGCCATCCGCCCTCTATCACGACTTTTAGTGTCTTGCAGCATTCGTTCATATATCGAAGGTAGTCCAGCAATTTTGGAAACTCCATCTTGTAGGTCTGAACGTTTTTGTCCGAGTAAACGACACCGACTCCGCTTTGATTGATGTCTGGGTCGATGCCGATTACCACTTTCCCTTTTTCCATTTCTATTTAGTTTTCTGTTTTGTTCTCTGTTTTGATGTCGTTTTGCTCTCATTGTTATTCCGTGCGCACGTTAGCCTCTTATAGTCTAACTCTTACCCCCCCCTATAGTCCCCCCTCTCTCAATGACAACTGTTTGCCGAGGGGTTTTGGCTACGGAAAAATCGGGGTAGTGTCTGCTGATGCAAAATAAAGAATTTACCGAATGAGATTATTTTTTTGTTTATTGCGCAAACACTATTCCCCGATTATGATGAATTGATAATTTTCATAACTCAGTTATTTTCTATGTCTTCATATCAACACCTCGCTTTCTTTTGTTTGAGATGGCTTCATATTTTGCGGCTCACGTCTTTCCGTGGGGTCAGATTAATAATAATTACTTTGTTCAACTTACGTTAGTTCTGCCGCTTTATTTGATGCCATCCGCTGGTTATTCACTTGCCCCGTCTGCTGGTGCCAGCTCGGGAGCGTTATCTTTTATCTCTGATTTTCTCTTGTCGAGAAGCCACTGGAGGTGCGCCGCCGCAACCGGGCTTCTGAAGAGAGCCTTGGCTTTCTCGATGTCGGGAGCATTCTTACATCCCTCTACCGCTTGAACCAATCTCTTTCTTCTGCTCTCCTCACGCTTTCGGGATAGTTCCTTTCCCATCCTCTCCGCATAGGCTAGCTGGGTCGCCTTGTACTTCTCGGGGTTCGCCTCCCTCCAAGCCCTCGCCTTAGCCCTGCACTTCTCCTTGTGCGCCTGGTAGTACTTCCTGTTGTACTCGTTGCGTTTCTCCCTCGCTCTGTCTTCCGCTAAACTCATTGCAATTCTCGATTAATGAATGTTCGACATATTTCCTGCGAGGTAGGCAGTACCTGCCGTTGATGCAGTTTCGACCCACCTCGCACGCCTTGCATATCTCGCTCGCCATAGGTTAGAACGGCAAATCGGTCTCGGGGTTGCTCGTGAAGGCTATGTGCTCGTGTCCCTTGTATTCGATGCAGTTTTTGAAATTACCAACAAAGCCCAAAGTAGGAACAAACACCCGATGGGTTCCACCGTTCTTGCGGCAATATATGGCAGGAAGCCAATCATCGCACTCTCCCTTGCACACCAACACCTTGTCGAAGGTCTTGAACTCGTGCTTCTTCTTGCTGTTCGCCCAACGTCCCTTTGCGTTCTTGAAATGCTCGCATTCCTCGGCGGTCGCTGGTCTCAACTCCTTGTGTGCGCTGATGCGAAGGTCGAAGGCTTGGTCAGTCACAAAGTTCTCCACCTCCAGCTCCAGCTGGTTGCCGAATGTCAGTGTGTCTCGGCTCTCGTTCTTACCAATGAGTTCACCGATGATAGTTATCTCGCCGTCCTCGTCTTCCTCAGTGAAGACGTAGAGCGAGCCCAATTCGAAGGCTGGCTTCAGCGATTCGGCGAACTTCTCCCAGTCTCGGCTCTCCTTGGAAGGGAAAAGCATTACCTCGCCACACTTAATCCATCTGCCGAACTTGTCAAACGAATACTCGCCATTGTCGTTCATCGTCCATATCGCCTCCACGCTTTCCTTGTTTTCATCAAGGCTACTAAAGCTAACTTTTCCGCACATTGGCGAATACAACTCTGCGCCAGCTGGCACACTCTTCAATATCTCGTAAATATCTATGTTTTGTTCCATACTAAAACCAATTTTTAATTTTGTTCAACTTCGAGGATAGAGCCTCCTTCAAATCTTCCTCGTTAACGTCTAGGGTCATTACCCCCCCCCACAACCTCATAGTTGCAGTACTTAACCTTGATTCTCATTTCTCTTTCTGTTCTCTAGCTCGCCCTTGATGATGGCCAGCAAGGTGCCAGCCATCGCCAAGAGGCAAATGATTAATATTCCGATTCCTACTTCCATAGGCTGATTACTTGAATAATTCCTGCTGGGGATGCTGAATGTCCGCACGCTTCTTCTTTGCGTAATAGAGCAACATCGAAACCGCCTTGCTCTTCGGCATTCCCTCCAGCTGGTTAATGATGAAACTTAGTGCATCCTTGGCTGCATCCTGCTCGTGCTCGTAGAATATCGCCAAGTTGTCGTATCTGCTCGGGTAGCTGCAAGGGCTTGCCCCACCGCCGCTGGCGGTCGCTATGCCATAGCCCCAAATCCAGCCGAACTGGGTGTATGCGGTTCTCGCCTCCCAGTATATCATCTTGTTGTCGGGCAGCTCGTAGCGTATTCGGTTCGGGTTGACGCAAGCATCGTTGACGGTGTATTGGAAGCACTTTCCTCCGTGCTTGTGCGTTGCCACCGCCTTCCTGATGTCCCCATCGTTCTCTTTGAGCCACTTCATCCACTCGTCACAGTCCTTGAATACCCAGCCAGCGGCTCGGCACTCGTGGAAAAACAATTTGTCCTCTGCCATATCCTAGTCCTCCTGCAAATAGTCTCTCAATCCCTGCACCTGCGAGGTCGTAAGCTGGTCGATGATGGTCTCCAGCAATCTGTCTTGGTTCTTCTCATCGAGATAGAAGAACTTATCGTTCAACACGTCCGCAAGGTCTGAGTCTCCTAGAAACTCCAGCGCATCTTTCGCCACCTCGATCTGGTCTTTTGCATCGAGGTCTTCGAACTGCTCTGTCAAAAACTCCTTCTTGTCGCTCGTTTCGAGCTCATCGAAAAAGTCCTCAATCTCGATTGTTACATCGAGTTCCTTTGTCACTGAATGCTTATTATCCATAAAATTTGCGTTTTAAAGCGTTTAAAAATTGTTTGACTTATAATTTACCGTCCGAGGCATTAAAACGTCTCAGAGCGGCTAATTTTGCCCTCCTTGGTCATTTCTTCGGCTTCCAGTCAATCCCGAGTCGCTGCAACACGCCAGCCTCGTAGAACCTTTCGAGCGATTGCTGGGCTGGTCGGTTGCTCGGATTCTTGCGTAGGTCTTCGAGCATTGACGAAATGACAACTCTGTATTTGTTGTCTTGGCTCTGCTGCTCGTTCCCCTGCGGCTGCTGGTGCTTGGCTTCCGCCCATCGCTCCCCGATCGTCTCCCTGCCAGTCTCCAGTGATTGGTTGCCCTTGGCTGCTGGCTGCTGGCGGCTCTCTTCGTTGTCGTAATTGCCCTCCAGCACTTTCGTGAAGTTCTGCTCGTTGCCAAATATCCAGTCGAACTTGCCGACCCAGTTTCGGGAATTATTGCCGTTCATAAAGTCGGACCCCATCGCTTGGTCGATGGCTTGCTTTAGCTTCGCCTTGTCGCCGCCACACTGCCTCAATCTCGCCTTGACCATCACCTTGCGGTTCTCGGTCATAAGGGTCAACCTTGGCATTGCGCTGCCTGTCTTGTCGTGCTGAGTGTTCCAGTACTCCTTGATGGCTGCATAGTCTATCTTTGAAGACTTCTCTTTCGATGGCTTCGATGCAGGGTCAAGCTTTTGCTCGGCAAAAGTTGACTTAGAAGCTTCTTTAGAAGATTCTATATTAATACTATCTGTTACGTTAGTAACATCATTATCATTATCATTATCATTATCATTATCATTATGCATTGCAATTTGTGCA
>ERZ808242.232-NODE-232-length-42322-cov-4.424445_pt1 | contig 42322 bp, 33 predicted proteins | sample MGYA00521244_ERZ808242 | MGnify/ENA primary metagenome ERZ808242 (study PRJEB31516, sample SAMN03275573) | gut metagenome | biome: mammalia-associated habitat; material: feces | host: Papio cynocephalus | place: Kenya | collected 2012-07-27 ... | reverse complement strand
TGCTAAATTTATAGCCTCGTTGATTAGTTCGTTATATCCCTCCTCGAAAATGTCGCTGGCGCGATAAAGTTTTCTCCAGTGGGTATAACGAACATTTTGTGGCGGCTATAAATTTCATTTTAGGTAAGTGCAGATTTTATGCTGCGCCACACAGTATAGTTACACTCGTAGTTTTTAACCAGCAGGCGGAGACAGCGGTGATGGAAGGCGAAGAATATTGGCCGAAGCTTTTAGCTCGGCCAGTTCGAGCCTGGAAGAACCGCTGTTGGAGCCAGCCAACATGAACACGAGCCCGCAGCCATAACTTATAGCGAAATTTTTTCACCATATCGGTAGCGCAGGCCTCTGGCCGTTAGGCCAGTCAGCCGGAGCGTAGATATGGTAAAAAATTAAGCTAACACTATATAGCTAATGGGCGGGCGGAACACTATTAGCGTCTCTGCAATGAAAAATTACGCACAACAAACAAGCAAGCAAACAAGTGCAGAATATTAGTCACGTTGATTGCGTTTTGTATAAGCAAAGCATCCTATAAGCAGCAAAGCATAAATAAGCACTTGCCAATCACCTAAGCGAGCGTAAAGTGTTAAAGCGCTGTTAGGTACGACATAATCGACCATAATATTTTTTTCGTTGATAGCTGACTCTTGCTGAACACGACCGTATTTATCGATAAAACCAGAAATGCCAGTATTACCTACCGGAAGAACAGGACGAGCTAATTCTACAGCACGCATAATATCTATATCAAAATGGCCTGGTAATTCGGCAGTTTCTTTAAACCAAGCGTCATTAGTAGGTGCAAAAAGCACCTCAGCACCTTTAAGCACATGTTGCCTAGCTACCCAAGTGCACATCGACTCAAAGCAAATAAGCACACCAACTTTATGGTCTTTAACTTGCAAAGCACAGCTTCCCTCACCAGGCTTATAGTTCATAACTAACTTAACGCCGGGGATCCATTCTGGCCAATATTCACGCCCTGGTAAGTACTCACCGAAAGGTACGATGTTCCATTTATTGTAGCGTTCGCGATAAATACCTATATTATCCCAGGTACTAATGGCATTATAAGAGCCATTGTCTGGAGCACTCTCAATAGAACCAACTAAATACCAAGCGCGATTGCGACGGATAAGGCGCCTCATCTGACGTCTATAATAATTATCATCTAAGAACTGACGATACGGAACGGAAGTTTCCGGCCAACCTATAATTTCGGCGCCTTCTTTTATAGCTTGGCGGCTGGCTTCACCTAGAGCTTCAAAGTTTTCGTCAGCAAAAAACGGATGGAAGCGTTTTTCTTGCGGAATGGAAAGCTGAATAAGGCCCCACTTTACTGCACCAGGTTGTTTAGCTTGCTCAGCTAAAGACGGAGCTTGAAGCAAAGTTACCGTACCCCAGATAATAATAAAAGCCCAAAGCGAAATGCTTACATAAGCCCAGTTTTTTATTCCACGATGCATATCATGGTCGTCAGTAGACTTGTTATCGGCACAAACTTGGCTTTGTTCTTGTTGGACAACTTCTGCAATTTCAGAAGCAAAGATGCGGCGATGAATGATACACCACACAATTTCTGCCAAGCCAACATTTATTAAAGCTATGGCAAAGCTTAAGCCCCACATTCCCCACAAACTGTTAGTTTGTAATAGTAAAGGTACTCTAGCTAAAGCGATTGACAAAAAGGCCCAATCCATGCCGAAGACCCCTACGGTTTGTAAATACTCAGCTAAAGTATAAAGTGCGGCTAAACCGATAGCATAAAGGCAAAAATTGGTTTGCTTGGAGCGCAATTTTACAGCCAACCAAGCTACAAGAGCTGGAATTATAGCTTTTTCTATGGCTAAAGCTATAGGAGCTCCCCAACCAAAAACTTTCAACCAATACATGGAAATAACATGGAGGACAAAACCAAAAGAAAATCCCAACGCTAAAGCTTTTTTACTTTCTTTTATAGTAATAATTCCCAGTAAAAAAGGTACTAAAGCCACAAAAACTAGCGGCCGACAACGCACAAATGGGAAACACAAACTTAATAAAACACCAGATAAAGCGCCTAAAATTGCTGCGCTAATATAACTATTACCTGACAAAATTTTTTGCCCAAAACTATCAGCTTTACCTTTTGCCTGAGCGTCAGGAATTGCCTTATTTTCTTCTGATTTGGTCAACTTGCATGACCTCCATTTTTACCTGTACAAAATTGATTTTCTGTGAAATTATGACTAGCGGCCACATTTTCTCTTGCCTCCAGAGCTATCCTCTTGTCAAATTGTTGAGGCTACTGACAAGGATTTACCCTTACACGAAAAAAAGATTTTGTCAGCCTTACGCGAATAAGGCGCGGGTTTTCTCTATTTATATTTTTCGTGGTGGGTAAAAATCTAAAATGCTTAACAAATCGGCGATTTTAGGCGGAGCTTTGACCTTATTTTTGGGCGGAGTTGTAGTACTAGGTGTTGGCGGTTGTGCTTCCGATACTGGCCCAAAGTATTCGTCTATTCCCAATAGCAGCGGTTCGTCTTGCTTGCGTTTTACCCTTACGGTCAATCCCAATGGAAAGATTGATACCGAAGGTAATGGCTTTTACGCAATTTTACTCAATTCTACCGGCAGTACCATCGAAGTAACAGATTCCGACACTTTTACCGACTTTATCAGATTCGACGGTATCAATTTCGACTGGTACACCCGCCAAGCAAATTTGCCTAACGCTGGCTTTACTTTCTATCAAGTTGGCAGTCTCAACCCCGAAGGCTCAATCAGTTCAGATGGCCGCAGTATCAATATATTGCTTGATACTTACGATTCTAACACTTACCTAAATCAATATATTGTCAATTCTAACTTCTCAGCTCAAGTAGTTACTACTGACAATACAAGTGACGCTTATTTAGGCCGTGTAATAGACTTCATGGGCGATGACTTAAATTCCAACAGTTTATATACTTTAAGTATAGATAAGCTGTATGGCGTAATTAGTCCCCGTCCGTCTTTGTATCCCAATGACTACATAAATGACTGGATTTCTCACAACGATTTAGACGCAGCTTTCCCCTATGCCAATTTTGACATAGATACTTTTGAAATTTCGATAAGCTATCCTGACGAATGGTGATAAAATAAACCAACTTAGAACAAAGTTTGTCAGTCTCTTTTCTTTGAGTACATGTAAAAAAAACTTACGAGCAAGGAATAAATTAAAATTATGAATTTAGGAGCGTCTTCCGGCAAATATCTGGCGGCAGCGGCTGCCGTCGTGGCTTGCAGCTTAGTTTGTGCTGGCCAAGTTTCAGCTCAACAGCCTGATGAGACCGCTCCAACTCCCCAAAGCTACCAATCACCGCAAAATGGTTCGTTTCTCAATCCTTTCAACACTCTTTTGCCTCGTTTGGAACGCTTGGAAGATGCTCAGCAGCAGACAAAAAGAAGCTACAATGTAGAAGGTTTCGTTGGCGGCTATGGCCGTTTTTTTGCCCAATCCAACGATAATGGCAACGCTTTTACTGGCCAAACTTCCACCGACAATAGTTCATCTTATGCCAATTATTACGGAAACTACCAAGATGGAAGCGAAAACGGAAATACCTTGCGCGTATCTTTCAACGCAAGTAATTCTGATACAAACGAAGTAGATAGCGACATATCGACAGAACAAGCGGAATTTAACACTCCTGTTCACTTAATTGCCGATAAAGTGACGGTTACAGAAGATTCCATCAAAGCTGAAGGCAACGCCTCCATCGACGTTATGGGTGCCCGCATGCTTTGCAATTATTTAGTTTTAGATAAAACTACTGGCAAAGTTACCGCTGTGGGCGAATGTATCGTTTATTGGAACAATAACTTTGTAGCTGCCGATTGGCTTACTTACGATCCCAACGGCCAAGTTACGGTAATGCATAACGTAACTGGTCAGGGCCACGATTTTTCTACTAACGAAAATAGCAATATTGACGGAGATGTCTTCTTCTGGGCCGATACTTTGCAATGGACTAAAGAGAAGATGGTACTTACCGATTCTACTTTTACTACTTGCGACAAACCTACCGACGAACTAGATTACAAATTTGTCTCCAAATATGTAGAAATTTATCCTAATGATAAATTAGTGGCCAGCAATACAGCCATTTATTTAAAAGATAAACGCCTTTACACTATGCCTACTATGAATGTTCCCTTGGACAATCAAAGGCGAGCTCAAAATTCTATTATCCCGCAAATTGGCAGCAACTCTGTAGATGGATGGTTTGCCAGAAATACTTTTGATTACGTTTTTAATAACGATAATTACGGTCAAATCTTGCTTGACTATTACAGCAAAACCGGTATTGGCACCGGAATTAAGCACTACTATACTTTGGGTGGAAAAGGTGGAGGCGATTTTTATTACTATCGCCTAAATGGCGATAAAATCAACTCGCGCTACGATTTAAGTAGCAATATCCATTATGATTTTGATGATAAAACCAGGGTTTCTTGGGAATTTTCTTCTAATAGATCTGAAACTCCCGGTTTTACCAGCGAAAGTCGTATCAATTCGCTCTTCAGCTTCCAACACAAGGATGAGCGCCAGGATTTGCATTTTTCGCAAAACTATAATACTAAAGGCAGCGAAAGCACCAACAATACTTGGCGCAGCTATTATAGTTTGCAACTCACTCCGGAGCTTTCTACTACCTGGAAAGCTGAAATGTCTACTATTTCTACAGCTCATCGTACTGCCGATAGATTCCATTATCAAATTGGCTTGCGCCATACGAGCGAGCTTTTTGATAGTGAGTTGCAAGTAGAAAATACTAATGGCAGTCGCAATTATAGCCTTAACCGCAATCCGGAATTTACTTTGCGCTCTCACCCTATTTTTATAGGCGACGTTCCAGTGCTTACTTCCATTAGTTTAGGCCACGTTACCGAATCGCCCAGTATGTATTCTACTAACCGCTACGATTTGCGCTTCCAAATTCCAGATCAATCTTTCGAATACGATTCAGGAAGGTTCTTGGCTGGCGCCGGTTTTAGGCAGCTTTTCTATGGTAATGGACAAAGTATGTATTCTTTAGCGGCGCGTTTAGGCTGGATGCAAGAATTAGGCGATGTGGGTACTTTGCGTTTGGATTATAACTGGCTCAACCCACGCGGAGAAACTCCTTTGCAATACGATCATATAGTAGGATATGAAAACCTTACTGGCGGTATCGAATTCTTTAAGGACGATGTTTTCAATTTCTCAGTAGTCAGCGGTTATAACCTTAAGACTGATCAATTCCAGAATGTTACTCCGCGTTTGCAATTTCGTCCCAATAACAATTTGCTTATAGGGGCTAGTTGCAGCTACGATCCGCGCTCCCATTCTTGGAGAAATTTGGATACCAATTTGCGTACTAGATTGTTCGATGGTTTGTATGCCAGCCACTGGAGCGTTTACGACTTATTCAACCATCGCTTTACTTATCAAGACTACCAACTCGATTATGAAGCTCACGACTGGGTTACTAGCTTAGTTTATCGCAGTGTTCAAAACGAGCTTTATTTTCAGTTTAGCTTGAAAGCCTTCCCTATGCCCGATGTTACTATTGGGCCCAACTACACTAACGAAATTATTCCTAAAAATAGGCGCAACGCTTTTGTAAAATAATTAGATAAACACAAAAGCAAAGAAAAAAGAAAAACTCCCCTGATTATTCGTTTTTTCGTTTTATCGAATCTTCCAGGAGAGTTTTCTTATATAAACAACTGTATTAACTTATTACTACAAAATTTAAGCTTGCAAAGCTAAATAATTTTGCACATAATCTTTTACGCCGTCTTCCAAAGAGGCAAAAGGCTCGGTGTAGCCTGCTTCATGCAAACGTTTAGTATCAGCGCAAGTGTAATATTGATATTTGCCTTGCAAATAATCAGGCATTTCTATATAGCGAATGTCAGCCTTTTTATCCATAGAAGCAAATACAGCATTTACTAAATCATTCCAAGAGCGAGCTATGCCGCTACCACAATTAAATAAGCCATGCTTTTCTCTATGCTCAAAGAAATAGAGCATAACCTTTACCGCGTCATCGACATAGACAAAATCACGAAGCTGCTGGCCGTCTTTATAATCAGGATGATAAGACTTAAATAACTCTACGTAGCCACGCTCTAAAATTTGATAAAAAGCTTTGCAAACTACTGAACGCATGCTGCCTTTATGATCTTCATGTGGACCATAAACATTGAAAAACTTCAGACCGACCAAATTTTCTTCATATAAGCCGTTGCGCAAAGCCCATTTGTCAAAAAGATGCTTGGACATGCCATACATATTTAAAGGCATATATTTAGGAACCATAGCTGGATCATCGCTGTAGCCAAGTTTACCATTGCCATAAGTAGCTGCAGAAGAGGCTAAAATCATAGGAATTTTGCGATCCGCTGTCCATTGAGCAAGCTTCTTAGTATAGCGATAGTTATTTTCCATTAAAAAGTTAGAATCAGTTTCAGTCGTGCTGCTGCAAGCGCCCAAATGGAATACAGCTTCAACTTGAGAAGTTAAGGTATTAGAATCTACCAATTTAATAAAAGCTTCTCGATCTAAATAGTCAGTAAATTCCAAATGACCAAAATTGCGCCACTTATCGGTATTATTCAAGTGATCGACCAAAAGAAGATTTGTATACCCTTTTTTATTCAAAGCTTCAGCTAAATTGGCGCCAATAAATCCTAAAGATCCAGTAACAATTATCAGCTTATCCATAATTTTTATTATTTGTTTACTCCTGCTAAAAACTCGGCGAACATTTTTATCAAATTGAGCTAAAGCCCTGCCCTGCTTTTAGTCAAAATAGAGTGAAAACAGTATAAGCCTTAAAAATAGCCACCTTTAGAAGGTTCTTATGGCTATTATGCGAAATTCAGACAGCGAAAGCTATTTGTAAAAAATAGTCAAAAGTGCATTAGGAGTTTTTAGGTTATGCAACCTGTGCAAATGAATCCCGCTTCTCTTAACGCTATTACCGGCTCAACGGCCATGGCAGCCCCAACTGCAACTGAAGCTCTCAGCAACGCTTCAGTCTTGGGGATCATGAGCGGAATTACTCAAAAGCTGGTCAAAAAAAGTAACGGTATAAATAAAAGTTCTTCTGTAAGCGTCAGCTCCTCCGTGCCCATTAGCGTAGCCTTGAGCGAATCTATAAATAGTATTATGGTTATGGATACAAGTACGCCCCAGGAAGAATGGATGCAAGACATAGCCTCTTCCTCAACTCCTCAAAATGAAGAGATGCACGCTATGCAACAAAGCTTCCAAAAAAGCCAAGAAGAAATGAATGGACGAGTGTCCTCTTTGGGAGTACCTATTCCCGGCATGGCTTCCGATGATTTGCAACAACTTATGCAATAACGATATTTTTTCGCCTTTTTGTTTCTGTTAAATGCTTGGAATGGAAGTTAAAATATGATTGGTTACGACACTACTTTAGAAGGAAATACTCCGGAGACTTTGTTGCCCCAAGATTTGGTTACGCCTTCAGAAACAACCAATCGCCTTATCTTACTTTGCGTAAAAGTATCTAAAAGGAATGCTAATCCACGCGCTTTGGGCATAGTTTTAGAAGCCTATATAAAAGAGTTGCTCACTTCTAGAGACAATTTCCAGAAGCAAACTGCAACTACAGCTCAAAGTCCTATTCCAGCTTTAGCCCAATCTGTAAAAGATGTAATTGATTCATTTCAGCAATATGCAAATATTATAGCTGGGGTGCGCTCTTGGTTTTCTTCTCCGACTAACTATCCTTTAGAATCGGCCCCGGAACAAATTTTTGAGGGATATGCCGACTTACACAATAGCTTATTAGCCTATGAGTGGAACTATCTTTGTCAGGGAGATAATCCCCATCCAGCCATCAATTTAATGGAAAAAGTTATCCAAGCTACCAAGCAAGGAGCTATGGATGATGATAGACTTAGTGAGATTTTTGATCGCCTTTGGGATCATTTTGCCAATAGCTTAGATACATTTGAAAAAGATAACGATTTAGCCAGACGCAATCGCGGTAGTAGTGCTATTCGTCAAATTATGGCCGGTATCCAAAGTATGGATACTTACTTTCTGCAATATGATCTTAATGCCTTAGACGCTGGCTTTGTTAAGTTTAGTGAGGGTTGCTTACTATTAGTTGAGCTTATGCAAGAAAGTACTGGCGAAGCTTTAGCTGATAAGCCCACACCTTCTCCGCAAGTAAACTGGGTTATTCACGCTGCCCGAGCTGTACTTTCCGGTTTAGACCCCAACATCTTGGAGCGAGCTCAGTCTTGGTTTGAGCCGCAATTAGCTGAGAGTTATTTCCGCTTCGAGCAATGTGCCAACCAAGCTTTAGAAAGCTCTCCACGTTTGGCTGAGCAAGTTCCCATTGCTCGCGATGGTTTTGATCGTTTAAATCGCGCTTTGCCTCTTTTGCGTTTAGGTATTACCAGGCGTCCGCTATTGCATAAAGCTATCCAATACTTGGAAGATGGCGCTGATCTTATTTGCCAAGCCTGGACTGTCTTTACCAAGTTTGAAGAGGAAGCCAGTAGTATCAGTTGCTTACATTGTGGTTTTGAAAATAAAGCCTATTCTAAAGTATGTGATCGCTGCGGAGCTCGCTTGGTACTTCCGGCTGGATATCAAGATCCACAAGAAGGAGCAGCCACAGTTACCAACTACACTAGCCAAGGAGAGCCAGAAGAAACCGACACTTCTGACCATTTGTCCAGGCTTATTGAAGCTTGTGATGCCGTTAAATTTGGGCGTATTGCCAAGGCAGAATTTGTCAACGTTTTGGCTTGGGGTAAGCAATTGCTTCGCTCTGCCTCGACCAGCTTAAGTAAGCTTCCGCCTTCCAGCGATGATCCCAACATAAACAAAGCGCTTCACAGTTTGCGTCAAGGCGTAGAAGAATTTAGACAAGGTATTGATGAAATGCAATGGTGGGCCGATACTGGCGCCAACTCTCATTTGGATATAGCTTCACATATTCTTTTGCAAGCCTATACCCACTTTGTAGAAGTGCAAGAAATGGCTGGAAACTAGCTCCAACAATTCCTTGCAATTACAAGAAGCAACTAGGCTTTACTCATTCTGCATCCTAAAGCAATCGAATAGAATTTAGATTCTTCTGAGTCGGCTCGGCTGGTCAAAATGCATGGCACATTAGCTCCAGCGACAATTCCGGCCACTTTTGCTCCAGCTAAAGTGGTGCAAGCCTTGTAAAAAGTATTGCCAGCTTCTAAACAGTGAAAAATTAATATATCGGCGCTACCTTCAACAGCTGTATGCACATTTTTAGTTTGACAACTCTTGGGCGAAATAGCCACATCTAGAGCTAAAGGGCCATCCACAATACAAGTACCGAGCTGACCACGTTCTCCCATTTTAGCTAAAGCTGCCGCCTCTACACATGAAGCAATTTTAGGCAATACTTTTTCAGTGGGAGCAATTACCGCAACTTTAGGGATTTCCACACCAAACGAATGGGCAATTTCTACGGCATAACTAATTATCTTAGCTTTAGTATTTAAATCTGGAGCCGGAATTATGGCCGCGTCACCAGCAAAAAGCAACTTATTATGTGAGCTTATGTACTCAGGGATTTCCAAACAAGTGATATGGGTAAGCACATTACCTTTAGATAAAAGGCCATGCTCTTTATCTAAAATTATATGCATATATTGATCAGTATTGATTAGCCCTTTCATGAGCACATCAGCTCGGCCTTCAAAAACCATGTCGCGGGCAATAATGCCTGCGCCAAAGGTACTGGCTTCATCTATGATATTAAACAGATCTGGATTTATCGAATATTCTAAGCATATGTCTTTTATTTGCTGGGCATGGCCAACTAAGATGACTTTGGCAATACCTTTATCAGCAGCTTCAGCAGCAGCTCTAATAGTGCAACGGTCGTGGCCTGCGGCAATTACTAAACGCTTGAGAACCTGACCTTGCAAACTTTCCACAAGTTGCTCTAAATTGCAAATTTGTTCCAATTTGCACCTCCAAACCACTTCGTGCTAAAAATAATTCTTGGCTTTTTCCTTGCCAGTTAAAACACGAGCCGCTCCGCTAGCCAAAGCGACCATTTCTAATTCTCCAGGATAAACTACCACAGTGACATTTATAGCTGAAATATATTTTTTAATTTTATCTACAAGAACTTTACTTCGAGAAGCTCCGCCGGTTAAGATAACCGCATCTACTTTCTCGCCATCAAAAGCAGGCCACAAAGCGGTTATATTTTTAGATACAGCATAAGCCATAGCTTCAAAAGCATCGATGCACTCAGTCTCACCTGCCAAGCAACGAGCCTCTATTTCTTTCATATCAGCTGTACCAACCAAATTTAGCATACCGCCTTTTCCTCTATTGAGACGGCGCAACTCCGCGTGGGTATATTTACCGCTAAAGCAAAGGTCGATAAGCGGACCAACAGGCAAAGAGCCACTCCGCTCAGGAGAGAATGGGCCTTCACCATCTAAAGCATTATTTACGTCTATATAGCGCCCATGCTTATGAGCGCCTATAGAAATTCCACCTCCAAGGTGAGCGACTATCAAATTCAAATCTTGGTAAGTTACACCTATTTCGGCAGCATAACGGCGAGTTTGAGCAAAAGCATTAAGCGCATGACTAATACAACGGCGATGTATCTCTTTTATTCCGGTGATATAAGCTCGCGGAGGCAATTCATCAACAACGCCAGGATCAACTATAAAAGCTGGGATATGCAATTTTTGAGCGAAAAAACGACCAATCATTGGACCTAAATTACAAGGATGATCACCCCACTTAGCTTCCTGTAATTCAGCCAACATTTCATCTGTAATAGCATAAGTTCCATGCGGAATAGGTCTGAGTAAGCCTCCGCGACAGGAAATAGCATCCAGTAAAGCCATATCAAAACCAATTTCGCTCAAAGCTTCAGTCACGCAATGGATACGCATAGCCAATTGGGATGAAGCTGGCAAGCCATCATAAGGAGCTAAATCCTGGACGCTATGCAATAGTTCTTTACTTAAAATAATCTTGCTGCCATAAAAAACGCTAATCTTAGTAGAAATTGAACCAGGATTGACAGCCAAAATATAAAGATGCTCAGAAGCTAAATCGCTATATGCAGCTTTATCAGCATCAATTTTGCTACCGTTAGAGCCGGTTTGCTCTATAGCAGCAGAACTTCCATTGGCTTTGCAATTTGCCTCAGTCATACTTTACTTTGCCCCAAGCAAGATTAAATATAATATTTTTCCCCCACGCAAACTTATAAACTACCTATAAAAAACACAGCCGTAAGCTATTTTATAGGAGAAATTACACTTTCTATAACTGAAGGTTCCGATTTTTGCTTGAGTAAATCGCGACGTATGTAGCCCAAATTAACAAAAATGCGCATACCGAAAGTTACTATAGCTGCTTGGTAGATCTCAACACCTAAAGCATCTCCCACCCAAGTAAGGCCAGCTGCCAAAAGCAAATTGACGACAAAGCCACTCACAAAGACACTAAAATTAAATTTATTTTCTAAACCAGATCTAGTGCCGCCAACTATAGAATCCAAACCAGCTAAAAATGCCACTGATACATATTTGGCAGCACTAACTGGAATTTGAAAAGGCAATACCCAACCTATAAGCAAGCCTACCAATAACCCTACAATAACCAGGATCATAAGTTTGTACGCTTCTCCTAACTACCTGACTAAAAGACAGCTTCCCCCCTTTTTGCCCTCCCTATATGAGTACAGCAAATCGCTTTTTAGAGCTATTCTTTATCTTGATCTTTGTCAAAAGATTGACTATAGCGAAAAGCGATACTACCTTCATAAGGCATAATGGTAACTTCATCAACTCGATTGATAGTAACTTGTCCACCATTGCCTATTAAAGCAGCCATACTATCCAGAAAGCCTCCAGGCATACGCAAAGCTGTTTCCAAATCACTCGGCCCAATTCCCTTAACTGTATAAGGTGCGGCAATACGTACACCATTAACTAAAACAGTAGGCCCCACACAACGTATAGAAGAACGAGTAACAATACGCTGTTCATTTACCGAGACTGCCTCAGCACCAGCCGACCAAAGCTCATTAACTAACGCACTGAGGTCGACATCATGCACTATATAAAAGTAAGGATCGGTATTAGCCGGTGGAGTACGAGGCGAATCGCTAAGTACAACCACAATGCCAGGCCCCCTCATGCCAGTAAGACCAGCCTCAATACGCGAGTTGTTTAGCTGTTCCTGAATTTGTTTACCTACCACACCTATTCTATTAGAGGCAGTCTCCATATCAGAAATACGAGAACGCAAATCGCTAATTTCAGCCGACATTCTATTACGTTCAGCTTCTAAAGTACGCACCAATTCAAGCATCTTACGGCGATCATCTACCTGAATAGGAGTGCTCGCCGAATGAGCTCTATATTGAAGTCCAACCATTATGCCTAAGACAATACAAGCAATGGCAACAGGTACTTGCCAGGCCTTATTGTTATTTGCGGATTGCTGGGATGCCTTTCCATTCGTTGCAGATTCAGGAAAGATCTCTCCGGAGCCTACTTTAGCTAAATATTCTTTACTACTCTGCCAATCTAAAGAAGCTACTAAATAAGCGGGCGTAGGCGCAGCTCCCCCATCAGAAGCTTGAGCAACCGCCGCCTGCTTTGCCTCTTTACTAGATGAACTATCAGCACCTAGTTGGTGATCAGTTCCTTCAGAAGAGCCTTGTTCTTCAGTTTTACACTCCGTATCGGCTTTTAAAGTCGTCGGGGATTTTTTGTCAGCTTGTTTAGACATATACTTTTCCGCAAATATAAGTAAAGCATAGGTACTACCTAAAAGGCGTCCCTACTCGTCGTAGATTGTCGCCGTAAAGCGATAGAGCTCCGGCTTCTCTTCAGGGAGTATACCACCTTTTTGACAAGCAATGCGCAATTGCATATCAATACTATCCACGCCTTCTAAATTAGGAAGCAAGACTCCGCTGCGCCCATCTTTACGTACTATAACACCATAGCGCTTGGGATCTAATTCCTGAGGTCCTCTGATTTTTACAGGCTCTCCTAGCACATATACTTGATATTGCAATTGTGGCAACTCTTCAGCAGAGACAGCAGGAAAACGAGGATCTTGACTGCAAGCCAAAATGGCGTTGCGCACTATTTCTTTAGCTTGGCTAGTTTCTATAGGCAATAAACTACCTATGCAACCTCGCAATTGTCCTTGTTTCTTCAAAGTAACAAAAACAGCGGCTGGGCTTTGCAAAGTAGGATACTCATCTTCTTTTAAGGATAAACACTCACCATTAAGAACATAATTTTCAACACTACGGCGGGCCAACTCTAAATGCGGCTCAAGCGCGTTTTTAGTATTTTTGCTACTTGCTAAATCGGAAAATTCAACTTTAGCCGTGCCAACTTGCTTGCACCCCATAAAATTTAACGGCGAAGAAATTTTAGCGCTGGTACTATTTTTTTCTGAGGCAGCTTTTTTTTTGTCGTCAGCCTCAACATTATCCGCTGAATCTTTGTCACCATTAAAATCGACATTTTTAGGCAAATAGCCAACTACAGAATAGCCAACTCCATAAGGGGCTTCATAAGAGAAACGTTTAGTGCATATTTCCTCTTTTTCAAGGCTGCCTAAAAGCATAGCGATAGAATAAAGACCACACTGAGCAGCCTCATTCACCTCTTCATGGCTAAAACTAAGCAAAGAATCGGCTTCTGCGCTGTCTAAAATACGGTTTATAGTTTCATCAAACTTAAGACCATAAGGGCTAAAACCGTAAGGTCCAGATTCCAAAAGGCGATGGGAAAGATCTCCAGAAGCTATAATAGCTGTCTTTTTCTCGTTATCTTCCTCGGCTACTTTTTTAATAAGCTTACCTAATTGAATATACAATTCGGTATAACCAGGGCCGTAGCCTAACAGAACTATAGGCACATCAAGGCCTGCTTCTTTTAAGAAATGTAGGGGAATCAAAGTGCCATGATCAAGACTTACTTCCAGATTATGTTGTTTAATTAAATCATCATTAACCGTTAAGAGGGGAAAATTTTCTTCGCGACATAAAGCTGATAGACGTTCAATAAAAGCGGTGTCACAATCGACACTATAGAAAACTTCCGGACATCCGAATCTTTGCATGGAACCACTTAAAGAAGCAAGAGAAAATATCGGCACAGCTGACGAAGCAGCTGGAGCGTGGGGAGACATAATAATCAGACGGTCCGGCTTTTGTTCTTTTATCTTGAGAGCCCATTGCTTAAAAGAAGCTGTTGTAATTGCAGCTTTTTCTTTAGCGCAATCGGCGATGCCGGGAATTAAAAGCGGAGGATGCGGGCAGAGCCCCCAAAAGACAATAGACACTGCACTAAACTCCTTTCAAATACAAACGCTCCAAACGGAGAAACTTGCCGCTATCGGTGTTACTTTCAACCACAACACCGACGCCTATAAATTCATTGTTGTCAAAATTATATACTGCAAAATTGTCTCCAAGGTCAAATGAATTGACGTCGATAAGTTCACTTTCCTTACCATAAATTTCCGAAAACTCTTGTCCGCCTTGGAAAATTTGTCCTTTAATTCTACAAAAACGACCCAATGAAGCCTTCAGCACTTTATCTACAGGCCATAAACAATTGTCTATACCTCGAGAGCGCAAATCTTCAATAGCATAGGAATCTTTTAATTTAAAAATGCCACTTTGGGTACGTAATAAAAAAGATAAATGCGCACCACATCCCAAAGCTTTACCAAAGTCTCTAGCTAAAGATCTAATATAAGTACCAGCACTGCACTCCACATCGATTAAAGCTTTATCTTTCTCGAGTCGACACAACTCAACCTTATACAAAGTAACCGGACGCGGAGGTAACTCAAAATCGCAACCGTTGCGTGAAAGCATATAAGCTCGTTGACCATCTACATGTAAAGCGCTAATTTGCGGTGGTACTTGCATTTGTTCGCCTTCAAAAGAGCGACACAACTCCTCTATTTTTCCTAATTGCAATTCAGGAACAACAGCAGTAGCGGTAATTTGTCCATGAGCATCTAGAGTATCAGTTTCTATACCAAAAGTAATTTCTGCTCTATAGGCTTTGCGATTTGGAGGAAAATACTGAATAGTGCGAGTTGCCCAGCCTATGGCTAAAGGTAAAACTCCGCAAGCTCCAGGATCGAGAGTACCCAAATGGCCAACCTTTAGACCACGAGGTAACAAATGGCGCACGAAAGCCACAACATTATGTGAGCTCATGCCCGGGGGTTTGCTAATATTCAAAAAGCCAACACTGTTGCTCAAAAGAAAATAATCCTAACTGTATCTCTATTACCGAAAAATTGGCTGCAGCTCAATAGATTTCAACTGCAGCCAATCTCGAAATTACGTATGCAAGCTTAAAAGGCCAAACTAACCTACAGCACTACTCTTGCTATCTTCATTTACTTTACCAGGCAAAGTAAGATAAATTCTGTCAATTTTGCCTGGATTATCCTTGTCCCAGATAATATAAACACCGCGATAGTAGTAAATATACATATTACTAACTTCACGCTCGGGCTTCTTCCATTTATCTAAAACATCGGCCGTTTTCTGGCCAATTTTAAAAGGCACACCAACTAATTCTATATTGTTGCCAAAAACCATAATGCTCTGAACGACATTAGCTTTATTTATGTTGATGGTAAAACGATTGCGATAAATAAAATGAATATAATCGTCATCGGGCGCTTTGCTTTTAGCACGCATAGGCAAAATTTCATCTGGCGGACCAGCTACGCTGAAAACAATTTGCAAATCATCACCAGGCTGGATTTTGCCTCCCATTTTTATGGCGGAAACAGGATAAGAAGCAGACGACCCTTTAAGGTTGTTTACTTTAGTGTTGGAAGGGGCACTTTTTTGAGGAGCGGCCTCAGCTAACACCTTTACACCGTCTGAGTGACTCACAGAACTGTCAGGCTCAGCACTACCCGGAAGAGAACTTCCTAAGCAAAAGGCGGCAGCCAAGACTAACGACAGATAGCTAATCTTCACAATTTCCTCCTATTTTGGGCAAAACCACTGCCCGTCACCCCAGTCCCCCCAAAAAAGCATTCGCTCCATATAACACTGAGACGGCCAACGGGCAATATAGTATCCTCGAAGACTAGGCGGCCAATTCAGCGGAAGGCCTTTTTTCACCTTCCTAATTTTGGCCCCAAAACGTGCACTAAAAGTGCGAATAGGCATTATTTCTTAATTTTAATAGGAATAGTCAAGCGCTTAGTAGCAGAGGCTTGAGACTGGCTAAGAGGGGTAACCGTTTTACCAACGCTCTGTTGACTAGCCACGAACTGATTGGCTGCCGTGGATACAGAGGGATACTCCGAGCTGGAGTAAGATCCGGAAGGGGTCGAAGCAGGAACATCATCGCTAGTCCTGGCAATACCGCCACCAAGCCGATAGTCTTCCGGAGAAGGCTCGCTATAGTCTTCTCCCATCCATTCTTTAAGCTTCTCTCTTTCTTCGGGAGACAATTCGTCATCTCCATCGGAATCGTTACCGGCAAAAACGCTTACTGCTCCTTCTTCGGGGAAACCTTGTATTTCGTTAATGCCGACATTACCGCCTAAATTTCCACCTTCGTTAGCTACTTCATATTTATGAGTAGGAACAAATAAATTGGCTAAATCTCCCTGATCCACATTGTCTACAGGCACAGAGACTATGGAAGGAGCAGCAGAGGTACGCGCTTGAGCAGGTTTGACCGTAGGAGCAGAAGGCAAAGACAAAACATGAGTGCTCGGAGCATTAGAGTGCTGAGCGCTGCTTCCTCGGCTAATGGGGGCAGAAATAGTTGTCGACACAGCGTTACTATTATCTGCAGAAGCTGAACTGAGAAAATGCTTGCCAGCTTCCAAAGCCAAGCGATAGCCATAAACTCCCAAACCAGCAATAGTACCCACACAAACGGAAGAAATAACGGATTTAGCCCGCCATTCTTCTCTAGCATAGATATTGCTTAAATGGACCTCGATAACAGGAAGTCCTACACTTACAATGGCATCTCGCAAAGCGTATGAAGTGTGCGTAAAAGCGCCCGGATTTAACACTACAAAATCGAACTGGCCATAAGAAGCGTGGATATAGTCGATAATACCGCCCTCGGAGTTCGTTTGAGCATAGCCAAGTTCGATATCTAATTCAGAAGTCCAAAAAGAGATCTGCTCTATAAGCTGATCGTAGGACATATTTCCATAAATGCCGGGCTCTCTAGTGCCCAACAAATTCATATTTGGGCCGTTTAATACAAATACACGCAACTTCGCCACAGTTTATTCCCTCTCAACTTCGCAAGCTAGGCCACAGACAAGCTGTCGAAAACTCTCTTTATATGGGATAAATCCACATCTGCGCTCTGAATAATTTTGCCTTCCGCTAAAGGTAGCACAAAAACATTGCGTCCACCTTTCCGTTTTTTGTCAGAACTTAAATTTTTAGCGAATTTTTCCCATTCCAGTCCCTGAGGAATAGCCGCAGGTAATCCCCAAAAACAGACTAGCCTTTTCATTCTTGCTATAATCGGTTCCTCTAAAATTTTTAAACTGTCCGAGAGAAGAAGAGCGCCGATAATTCCGATAGCTACTGCCTGTCCATGAGCCAATTTATAATCAGAAGATACTTCTAAACTATGAGCAAAAGTATGACCTAAATTTAGCTTATATCTTTCTTTTCCTAGATCAAAAGGATCAGACATTATTAGCGAAATTTTTGTTTTAACAGAGGCTTCTATCAAATATTTAAGAAAATTTTTGTCTTTATAAATTGTGATAATCTTTTGACTCAAACTAAATTCATTATTATGATCATTTGCATAATTAAGATATTGCACACAATAGGCCTCTATTTTTTCCAATAATGACTCAGTATTCAATAAAGCTGTTTTTATTATTTCTGCAAATCCGTTAGTCCATTCTTTCTCCGGCAACGTTCGCAAAAAACTCGTATCGGCAATAATCAGCTGAGGATTGTAAAATGTACCGACCAAATTTTTCCCTTCCGGAAGATCAAATCCATTTTTACCACCAACTGAAGAATCGATCATAGCTAGAAGTGAAGTCGGCACTTGAATAAGTGGCAAACCTCGCATAAATGTCGCCGCCACAAAGCCTGCCATATCCCCAGTAACTCCGCCTCCTATAGCAATAACAGGCATGCTTCTGTCAGCTCCAGAGACTAAAGCTGCTTGGTAAATTTTTTGGATTTCATATAAATTTTTATGTGTTTCTCCTCCGCAAAATTCATAAAAAAACGCCTTAGTATCGGAAAAAGCCTCTCGTATGTATTTCTCTTGGTTAAGCCAAACTTGTCTGTCGACTACAACTAAAGCCCGACCTTGACTTGTACGCAAAGCTGGTTGCAAAACTTGTTTTAAATTATTTTCTCCCAAATGGTAATTTATTTCAGTATTAACAATTTTATCCAACATAATTAAAAAATGACCGTCGTAAAACATTTATCGGCTGTAATTTTGAATGACACTTTAACGCAAAAGGTCAAAAGCGTAACAGAGCAAAACTATAGCCCATTTTTCAGGTGTTTCTGTATTACCAAGGCCGCAGCCTTTAGCAGGGAGCTTTAAATACAAGGGAGAAAAACGGCTGCGGTATGGCTAAGCATAATATTTATCTCGTGGGCTTCATGGGGACTGGCAAGAGCACTATAGGGCGCGAGCTAGCCAGAGTTATGGGGCGAAAATTTATAGATATGGATCAAGAGCTCGAAAAGCGTCATGGTGGCAGTATATCTGGCCTTTTTAAAGAGCATGGCGAGCAATGGTTCAGAGAGCGTGAAGAGGAGCTTTGTGCTGAATTAGCCCAATCGAGTAATCGTATTGTAGCTACTGGTGGCGGTTCCTTAATAAACCCAGCCAACTTCGAAGCTTTCCAAAAGTCAGGCTTGCTTATTTGCTTATATACCCAAAGAGACTGCCTAGTGGAGCGCTTAGAACGCAACGAAAAGCGCCCTTTATTACAAAATACTAATGTCGGCGAGCGTGTAGATCAGTTGCTTAAAGAAAGGCAATACCTGTACGAACGTATAAAAATACGTATCGATACTACAAACTACACTCCTTTGGAGACAGCTAAACGCATAGCCGAGCTTTTAAGAGCACGTCAGCAAATTTTAAATAGATTGCGCGACCAATATATCGATTTAAGTTAATTTTTGCTCAATTCATATTTTGAGAATACACTGAGCTAAAACGATTGAGCAATCGCTCTTCCTCCGCTTCCGAAGGTGTAAGGTTGAAAAATTTGGCTCTAGCCCGGTAAGCTTGGCAAATAAGCATGCCTAAGCCATTCATGGTTTTGGAGCCATTTTTTTTAGCTAGACGCAAAAATTCTGTTTGAGAGGGATTATAGACTAAATCACACGCTAAAGGCGAAGTGGGAGTCTCGTTTTTGTTTGTTTTTTTGTTGTAATTACAACCATACTCTTTAAACAAAACCAATGGCGAATCTGGCCAATTATAGGGTGTCAAATTAGGAAAAGCGGAACTGCCAAGTACAGTAGCCTGAATATATACATAGCTAGGCTTGCTGTATTCTAACCAAGCAGAACACCTTTGTATGGGAATAAAAGTTTGATCCGAATTTTCATTTCGCTGCCAAGAAGTAAAATAGGTAACTAATTCTTGGCCACGCCGAGGAGAATTAACTATTGTAATGCTTTTTACTTTTGATCTAATTAAAGCGTAAACTATAGCTCGAGCAGCTCCCCCAGCACCAAAAACAACAATATCTCGTCCGGCAAGTTCTTCCTTTATATAGTGACGCCAAGAAGCCAGCCAGCCGCACCAATCAGTATTATCGCCACAAAGTTTTCCACCCGAACTCCAAATTGTATTTACAGCGCCAATAGCACGAGCCTCTCGGCTTAATTGCCCATGTTCAAACAAATAACGAAAAGCACACTCTTTAAATGGGCTGGTAACGTTGGCTCCAACCAAAGGAAGAACTTGCCAACGCTGCAATATTTGTAAAAATGAGCTTTCACTTTCAACTTGCGTTGGCAAATATAAACCAAACCGGTTTGACGTACCCAAGTTGAAAAAGTTATGTAAGGCTGGTGACAAACTGTGACTGATAGGACAACCAAACAAAACTGTCAACTGGCCACTGAAATTGTTCCCCAGTTCCCTGAACCTTTGCTTAGTAAATTCAACTGAAAGAGGGCATTTATTTTGTAAAATAAGAGCTTGCCAAGCAGACGTTAAGCCTAGTTGAGATAATTCAGGATATTTATCTTCTAAGCTAACTAGCCAACTTGGCAAACTATCTATACTGCAAACATTTGCTATTTGCATTTCTAAGCATGCTCTTGCAGCGGTGTCTCTTTAAAAGCGGAGACCGATCTCAGTATATTCCAAAAGCTAGGGAAAGAAACAGTGCAGCACTGGGCTCCCACTATTTTTATAGGACGCTTATAGATACAAGCGGCCACACCCAAACTCATGGCCAAGCGATGATCACCGTGAGCGTCCAGAATGACAGGCTCGCAACTTTCACTTTCTTTGTCAGCGACAGATTTGCCATTCTCACCCTCAGGGCTTAAACCTATAATATCGAATCCATCTTCGTATTCTTTTGACTTTACTCCAAGCTTTTCTAACTCTCGCAAAGTCATACTAATACGATCTGACTCCTTCTGACGCAATTGATAAGCCCCTCGCACCCTGGTAACACCATAAGCTTTGGAAGCAATCACAGCCAAAAGTGGAATTTCATCTATGCACAAGGGAATGTCCTTGGGACGAACATCAACCCCTTTGAGGTGAGAATAATCGACGGTAATGCCACCTACCATTTCACCATAATTATAATTAGAAAATCTTGCACAAATCTTCGCATTCATGCGTTTAAGAATATTGAAAAAGCCTATTCTGGTGGGGTTTATAACCAAATGATCAATCACAATATGTGAATGAGGCTTCATCACAGCTAAAGCAATTAAAAACGCAGCTGAAGACGGATCTCCATAGACATTATATTGGAAACCTTTTATTTTATTTCCATTGGCTGAGAAGATGATTCTATGCTGGCCATCAGGCAAATTTTGTTCTTTAACCTTAAAGCCTAATTTTCTCAGCATAATTTCGCTGTGATCACGGCTCTTTAACGGTTCAGTTAAAGTCAGCTTTAAATTTCCCATAGATAGAGCTGCCAATAAAGCAGCCGTTTTTAATTGAGCGCTGGCACTTTTAGTTTCAATTTCCACACAATTGTCTTTTATAGCATTGTGTTCTTTAGCCCACTCTAAATTGTCCTTATGGAAGCATCCAGTTACACGTAAAGGCGCACAATTATTTTTCCCCAAGCATTCTACTTTGGCCCCGAATTTTTCCAGGACGGCAGCTAACCTATCCATAGGGCGCTTACTTAGACTCTCATCTCCAATTAAAACATAAACTCCAGAAGATGCGGCCAAAAGTCCGGCAATGAAACGCATGCAAGCTCCAGAATTTCCACAATCCAAAGGTTCATCCACTTGAGCAGGCCCTTTGGCTCCCCAGCCTGTCACTGTCGCGATTCTGTTGTCTTTTATTTCTATAGAGGCTCCTAGCTGGCGCAGAACATTTACCACAGAAAGGCAGTCAGCAGCATTGGAGACCCCATTTATTACGGACTCTCCTTCAGCCATAGCGGCAAAAATTAGAGCCCTCTGTCCAATCGATTTGTCACCGGGGACAAAAAAACGTCCCCTAAACGGCTTCTTTGACTGGTTTTCAATCAACAATAAATCAGCAGGCATACCATTTCCCCTATTTTTTTAGTTCCGAATGCAAATGCACCAGCCCCCACCAGCAGCCTCAACAACCTAAGGCCGGGGCTTAACTTTATACACTATTTTTTTTCAAATACAAGTCTTTATCCCATAAAAACTATTAAGGCAGAGCTTTTAATTCAAAACTCCACCTTAATAACACGCAATTATAGAACTCCAACTTCTTTCATTATGCAGCGCAACTGCTCTATTTCACTATCTGAGGCCGAACGCAACGGCATACGCAATCCGCCAACATCAAACCCTTGTAAACGCAGAGCAGCTTTTACCAAAATTGGATTCGCTACAGCAAATAAACCTGTAAACAACGGATATAAACGTAAATGGAGCTGTCTAGCTTTAGCTACATCACCAGCGAAGTAAGCTTCTATCATTTCTTTAATTAAACTTCCAGCTACATGAGAAGTAACGCTAATAACTCCAACGCCACCTACAGACATAGACGGCAAGATAGAAGAATCATCGCCACTGTAAATTTCCATGGCGCGTCTCTCCACAAAATTGGCATATTTCCCAGCCTGTTCGGGAGAAGTTTTTTCTAAAGCAGCACTAAGCTCACTGATAGGCTCTAAGCTTGGCAGCGACTCCTTCACAGCAATAACATTGGGAATAGAAGCAATCTTGGACAATGTAGAAGATTTTATTTCAATACCAGTACGCCCAGGTATATTGTAGGCTATAATGGGCAATTCTACAGCTTCAGCCACAGCTCTAAAATGTTCATACAAAGCGTCTTGCGGAGGCTTGTTATAATAAGGAGCCACCACTAAAATCGCATCAGCTCCACGCTCTTTAGCTTTTAAGGAAAAATCTATAGTAGCTTGAGTGTTATTCGTACCGGTACCACAAACCAGAGGTTTATCTCCTAATTCGTTTTTAAGAACCTCGAAAAGATGCAGTTTTTCCTCAGCATTAAGTGTGGGAGCTTCACCGGTAGTGGCTGCCGCTACTATAGTGTTAGTCCCGGAAGCCAAAAGATGACGAGCCAATTCGACAGCTTTTTTATAGTCAACTTCTAAAGTAGGGGTAAAAGGAGTGACCATAGCGGTCAACAGTCTTCCTAACGCTAGTTTGCTTTTGCTCATTCAGCAGAACCTCTATTGTAAAAAATTAGACTAAGTTTTCTTGTATTAAAACATGTTGTTATGAAACTTTTTAGGTTTTCTTATCGACAGATCGATAAGCTGCACTGGAACGAGCTGCTTCAGGATTTTCGTATCCAGAAGCGCTACCTAAGTTCCCATACTGATAATTTTGGAAGTTATCACCATTAGGCTTAGGCGTTTGGTCTTGAGTATTAAAAGCAGACATATCCTCTTTAAACTCAGCAGCAAAATCTTTGCTCTTGCCCCTGGCAATTCCAAGCAAAAAGCCTACCGGAATAAAGACCAAACTTAGTCCCATAGAAAAGAAAATAAACATAACGGTTCTGGAATCGTCAGGAGCTAGCACCAAACCGCTGTGGCTGACGCAAGCAGCTAAAAAGGTGCAAACGGCCACCGCCAAAAGTGCACCGCGAAAACCGCGAAAAAGTAAAGAGAAAAAATCAGATTTGATTCGGCCGGAGAAATTACCTGACCAAAACCAAAGTCCCCCTATAAAAACAGCACACAGCAAATGAACCGCTATCATACCTGCCGCCTTCGCCCTCAGGCCATTATTTCCTATACTTGCAAATTTTTTCTCTGCGTTAACTTGCGGATAATTAAGGCTCCAACAGAGCTAATGCCTAGCTACTAAAGCTTATTCTGCACCAAGCCATTTTTGAAGATTAAAATTGCTGAATCAAGACCTAAAACTAATCTGGGTAAGCAAGGATTTTCTTTTAGATCAACAAAAACAGAGCCCAAGGTTTATGTTTATAGCGGTAATAACCGAAAGTAATTAAGCACTCTCGTATGTTTTTACAAACGGGAGGTAGGGCGTAATGCTGCGCCCAGTTGTAATAGTTGCGAAATAAGTCCATTTGCCAGGTATACGAACTTGTCCGCTACCAAGCTATATGGCAAAAGCTAACTAGCAATAAATACAGCATCAACATACTAGAAAGAGACTAAAACACTATGTCAGAAAAGCAATTGACTCGCGACGATGTGGTAAAGTTGGTTCATGATCTCGACGTCAAGTTGTTGCACTTGCAATTTACAGATATTCTTGGCGGAATGAAGAACGTAGGTATTCCCGGAAGACATATTGAGAGTGTTTTAGACGATGGAGTGCTTTTTGATGGCTCCTCCATCGAAGGCTTTGTCCGTATCGAAGAATCAGACATGCGCCTTATGGCCGATCCGGCTACCTTTTCCATCTTGCCCTGGAAAGACAGTTCATGTAAAGAAGCTCGCATGATTTGTGACGTCACTACTCCAGACGGACGTCCTTTTGCCGGAGACCCGCGTGGTTTCTTAAAGAAAATGATCGCCAAGGCCAGCAAACTCGGCTTGGAAATGATGGCTGGTCCGGAAGCGGAATTTTTCCTTTTTGAGCGTGATGAGCAAGGACGCCCTACAACTAGAACCCATGACAAAGCTGGCTACTTTGATTTAGCCCCAGTAGACAGAGGCGAATTTGCCCGTCAGCAAATGGTAACTGCACTCGAAGCCATGGGCTTTTTGATCGAAGCTTCTCACCACGAATGCGGCTTTGGTCAGCACGAGATAGACTTCAAATATGCCGACGCCTTAAAGACAGCCGACCAAGTAGTAACCTTCCGTATGGTTGTAAAGACAGTAGCTATGAATTGTGGATTACATGCCACCTTTATGCCTAAGCCTGTCTATGGTATTGCCGGTTCAGGTATGCACGTCAACCAGTCGCTTTTCAAAAACGGAGAAAACATTTTCTTTGACGAAAAAGCTCCCAATCAGCTCTCCGAGACCTGCTTGCATTACATCGGCGGCTTGATGAAACATGCTAGAGCTTTCACCGCTTTTACCAATCCTATTGTCAATTCTTACAAACGTCTTGTCCCAGGTCACGAGGCTCCTCTTTACGTAACTTGGGCTGAAAAGAATCGTAGTCCTATGATCCGTATTCCGGCTCCCCGTGGTAAGAGTACGCGCGTAGAAGTCCGCTCGCCAGATCCATCCTGCAACCCTTACTTGGCTATCGGCTTAATGCTTTGTGCCGGTTTAGACGGTATTGAGAATAAGATTGATCCTGGTCCAGCTATGAATTGCAACCTGTACGATCTTAGCGCCGAAGATCTTGAAAAACGCCACATTGAGACTTTGCCTACTTCTTTGGAAGAAGCTTTGCAAGCTTTCCAAGAAGACGACTTATTGCGTGAAGCTGTAGGCCGTCACATTTGGTCACAGTTCCAAACTGCCAAATACCAGGAGTGGGATGCGTATCGCACTCAGGTACATCCTTGGGAGTTGGATCATTACTTAGGTATCTATTAGGGTAAAATAGCAAGCAGAGATAGCATCATTTGCTAAGATCTGTATTGCTCCGAAAAAAAATCTGATATATCTCTAAACTTTAGGCGGTCGACAGTATATAATGATTGCGGCCGCCTGAGTTTTTTTATTCAGTTGCGCAAGACTCAGCTAGAACTGAAAATTTCTAATTTCATCTCTATCGGCAAGGAAATACAATGCAAGAATATATCAGACCAAACTTCGTTATCGTTACCGGGCTTTCCGGAGCGGGAAAAAGTCAGGTGATGAAATGCTTTGAAGATCAGAACTATTATTGCGTAGACAATCTTCCTCCGGTATTGATCCCTGATTTGATAAAGCTTTGCCATAACTGCGGCATTTTTTATTTAGCAATAGCTTTAGATATCCGCAATAAGGATTTTTTTGCAGATTTAACACCAGTTTTAAAGCAAGTAGAAGAAATGGGCCAAACGCCCTATATCGTCTTTTTGGAAGCTTCTGATGATGTGCTTATACATCGTTATGCTGAATCACGACGCCAGCATCCCTTAGCTCTCAACGATAGAGCTGCCAACGGGATCTTAAAGGAGAGGAAGATGCTGAAGTTTTTGAAAGACAAAGCTTCATTAGTTTTAGACACTTCTAAAACTACTTCTCACCAGTTAAGAGGCCTAATTTTTCAGCATTTCAACTCAAAAGAAAATTTCCAAAGTAAGTTGCATATCGTAAGTTTTGGCTTTAAACACGGTGCGCCAACGGATGTCGACTTGATTTTTGATTGTCGTTTCTTGCCTAACCCTTATTATATTGAGAATTTGCGCAAACTGTCTGGATTAGATGAGCCTGTACAAGAATACTTGCACAATTTCGAAACTTATCATATTTTTGCTGATAAAATTATAGATTTACTCACCTTTTTGTTGCCCCAGTATTTAAAAGAGGGCAAACGTCAGGTAAATGTTGCTTTTGGTTGCACAGGAGGGCGCCATCGTTCTGTGGCTTTAGCTGAGGAAATAGCTCAAGCCATGATAAAGCAACATTATGAAACTTCAGTAGAGCATCGTGATATTAAGTTATCTGCCTATATCGCAAATTCTGCTCCAACTCAGCAACAAGCACCGAAATAGCAACAGAAAAAAATGAAATTATTGAATCAAATATTCAGCTTATTTAAATGGCTGCTGCCAGGCATGGGAGTGAAACGTTGGATTTTGTCCTTGGCGGTTGGATTGTTGTTGTTTTCTGTCGGTCTGATGTTGCTAACAGCCAATAAGACCGCGCTTTTTTTAGAATTATCGATCCAAAATTTATTTCAAGATAATTTTGGTCTGAACATATCTAGCACATTTATCGATATTTTTATGCTTATAACTGGTATGCTAGTTATGTGTTGGTCAGCTTGCCGAGTCTTTACAGTTATCTACAAAACTAAACAGCCTCATGATGATCGCGCTTTAGTCGATTTAATGTATGAACGTCGCCAACTCAGTCACGGCTTGAAAATAGTAGCTGTAGGAGGCGGAACTGGACTTTCTACACTTTTGCGCGGATTGAAGAGACATACTTCGAATATTACTGCTATTGTAAGCGTTTCCGACGACGGTGGGAGCTCAGGGCGTCTCTCTAAAGAGCTGGGCATTTTACCTCCTGGCGATTTACGCAATTGCATGACAGCTTTAGCTGATGATGAAAATTTGCTCAACGAGCTTTTCCGCTATCGCTTCAAAAAAGACGGCTCCGGTTTAGGTGGCCATTCCTTCGGCAATTTGTTTTTGGCTGCTCTTACAGATATGTATCACAACGACTTTGAAGAAGCCTTGCGTAAAGGCAGCCAGATCTTAAACATTAGAGGAAGAGTATTACCAGCTACTCTGACCCCGACAACCTTGTGCGCCAAAATGCTTGACGGTCGCCTCATAAAAGGCGAAAGCGAAATACCCGAAGCCCACGGGCAAATAACCGACGTATTCTTAGAGCCATGCCATTGTACACCACCAGAGGAAGTGTTTAAGGTAATAGCTGAAGCTGATTGTATAGTGCTAGGCCCGGGCAGTTTATACACAAGCGTTATTCCACCTCTTTTAATCGACGGTATTGCTGATGCAATAAAAAAATCAAAAGCTCCCAAAATTTATGTATGTAATGTTATGACTCAACCTGGAGAAACTGATAAATACAGTGCAGCCGATCATTTACAAGCTATATACCATCATGTTGGCGGTCGCATAGTCGACTATATTGTGGTAAATTTGGCTCCTCCCAATAAGCTGCGTCAAAAATATCAAAAAACCGGAGCTCATCCTATAAAAGCAGATTTAGCCAGATTGAGGTCTATGCAAGTTACACCTGTATCAGCTAATTTGGTTAATGAAGAAGCTGTAGTACGTCACGATCCTGTCTACTTAGCAGAAACCATTATAGATATTACAGCAGCTCATCGTTCCAAAAGTGGTGAATTTACCTTGCTCCATTCACAAAGTTCTGAATTTAAAGCCGTCAACTGAGACTTGGCTATTTTTTCAAGGAGTTCAACCGATAAGTGACCGTATTTAACATTGTAAAATTTTCTGATAATACCATCAAAAACGACCGCGATTGGCAAAATGTCGAAGTACAAATTGGCAAGTGCCTGGACGCCAACCATCTTCCAGTAGTAGTATTTTCATCTTTAAAAACTATTATGCCTCTATTGGAAGAGCTAATTCGTTTTGCTTCTCATGAAAACAATTCTTGGGGAACTTTTTCAGTTGCAGACTTAAAAACAGGAACTGATAAATTAAAAGAACACTACACAAAACTAGCCGCACAACTCTTATCGGAAGGGAAAATTGAAGCTTGGGATGATATTTTCCAAGAGATTGATCGACTTTTACTGGGAATCTCTTTAACTAAAGAAGCTACTCCACGCCTGAAAGTGCGCCTGATAAATCTAGCCCAGAAGCTGACCTCTAACTTAGGGTATGAATATTTAAAACGTCACTTCGTCGATAAAAAAATTTACTTATTGGACGTAACTTCGGCTTTACATATCACATCGGGAACTAATCAACAGCCAGCTCAAGAATATTTGGAAGCCTCTTTTACGGATTTAGAAGCCGATTTAAACTTGCAAAGCCAGTTATCAGAATACGATATTGTTGTAACTCAAGGAGGCGTAGCGGCTAATAGCCAAAACGAACCTGTCTTATTAGGAAGAGATGGCTCAGATTTGAGTGCCGCAGCTTTAGGTTTAAAGTTACAAGCCAAAAAGATAGATTTTTGGAGTGATTTACCAGGCTTTTACACTGCTGATCCCCATTTTATCCCTTCAGCTCGTTTGTTGCGTCACTTAGAATATGATGAAGCTCAGGAGCTGGCTTCTGCCGGTTTACCTATCGTAAGTCCTATAGCGATTTCAGTTTTAGCTGAATCGCATATTCCTATCTATGTACATTGTTCGGAAAAACCAGAATTAGAAGGTACTTGCATTAGTGACGAGCACTCTGGAGACAACATTTGTGTCAAAGCTCTGACAGCTTCCACGGGAGTTACTTTAGTTTCATTAAACAATATAAGTATGTGGCAGCAAGTTGGTTTCTTAGCAAAGATATTTAATATTTTCGCCAAGCACCACCTTTCTGTAGACTTGGTGGCGACTTCTCAAAGTAACGTTACTGTTTCTTTAGATAACTCCACCGATGAAGCTACAACCCATAAATTAAAGGAGCTATTGCAAGATCTTAGCTTGTATTGTTCTCCCAAGTTAATCGCTCCCTGTGCAGCTTTAAGTTTGGTAGGCCGCAAGATGCGCTCTAATTTACATAAACTCGGGCCTACTTTAGAAATATTTGAAGAGGAAAAAGTGCACTTGCTGAGCCAGGCGGCCTCTGATCTCAACTTCACCTTCGTAGTAGATCAAACACAAGCCGAGCGTCTCTTAAAAACTTTGCACGCACAGCTATTTTCTGGCATTCCTGATCCGCAAATCTTCGGAGCCAGCTTTAGGCAAGAATTTTTAGATCATTCCACCATTCATAAAAAAAGCTCTAATTATAATTCTGTTTGGTGGATGCAAGAACGCCAAAAATTGCTCAGCATTGAAAAAACGCCTGCTTACGTCTACCATAAGCCGACTTTAGTTGCCAATGCACAAACTTTACTTAACTTAAACTCAGTAGATAAAGTATTCTTTGCCATCAAAGCCAACAGCAACCGTGAAATACTGAAAATTTTTGCTAAACAAGGATTAGGCTTTGAATGCGTCTCCGTAGGAGAGCTAGAAAGAGTACGCAGTCTCTTCCCCAATTTGCCTACAGAACGCCTACTTTTTACTCCCAATTTTGCTTCTGGTAAAGATTTTTCCGCAGGCTTTAAGCTCGGAGCTATGGTCACTCTCGATAATGTTCAGCCTCTTAAATTATGGCCAGATATTTTTAAAGGGCGTCAAGTTTTGCTTCGTCTCGATTTGGGACACGGTTCGGGTCACAGCCGTAAAGTACGTACTGCCGGCAATTTCTCTAAGTTTGGCATTCCCCTAACCGAATTGGCTGAAGTTAGCAAATTGACCAAAGAACTAGAAGTAACAGTTATAGGTTTGCACTCCCATAGCGGCAGCGGCATCAAAACTCCAGATACTTGGGCCCAAGCTGCTTTGCATTTATCAGAATGCGCCAAACTTTTCCCCACTGTAAAATACTTAGATCTAGGTGGCGGCTTAGGCGTTCCAGAAAGACGCGATTTAGATACTTTAGACTTAAATAGCCTCGATCAGCATTTGCTTTTATTTAAAAATAGTCATCCGCAGTACAAAATAATGATAGAACCAGGGCGCTTTTTGGTAGCTCAGGCTGGTGTCATTTTGACGAAAGTAACTCAAACTAAGCGTAAGGGTGACAAATTATTTATAGGCTGTGATGCCGGAATGCAAACTTTAATTCGTCCGGCTCTTTACGGTGCCTATCATGAAATAATCAATCTTAGCCGCTGGGGCGAAGCAAAAAGCGATTTAGCTGATATTGTCGGACCAATTTGTGAAACGGGAGATACTTTAGGCAGAGATCGACGCATAGAGCATACAAAAAGCGGAGATATGCTTTTAATTGATACCGCCGGTGCTTACGGATTTACTATGAGCAGCAATTACAATTTGCGCCCGCAAGCGGAAGAGCTTATTATTTCTGAGTAAATTTATTTTTAATATATGTCAAAAAAACTATTTTAGTGCACTTCTAATAGGAATTAAAAGGCATATAGAGAACAAGCCCAGACTACACAGCGCTTAGAGGTGTTTTTTTATAATGATTAACAATATCGATCTTACCGTTCATCCCGAGGCTTTGAAACACACTATTGCCAGAGCTCGTGAGAAACAGATTCGCATCCCTACTTTCAAGCAGATGCGCAATCCCAAGCTCATCCCCGCTGGCATCGTCAAAGCTTTAGAGAACGTCGGCCTTTGGGATGTCAATCCCCTCAACCTTTTCCGTATTAACTGGCACAACCAGCCCGTCGAAAAAGGCGGCGGTTTCGGCAACGTCAACTATATTGAAATGCCTGAAGCCATCACTGGCGTACCTTGCAAAATTATCGGTCTCTGCGGTAAATGGTTCCCTACCGGCGCTCACAAAGTGGGTGCGGCTTTCGGCTGCTTAGTTCCCCGCCTGGTGACCGGTCAGTTCGATCCTACTTGCCAAAAGGCTGTTTGGCCTTCTACCGGCAACTATTGCCGTGGTGGCGCTTATGACTCCGCCCTTCTGGGCTGCCAGTCTATTGCTATTCTTCCTCAAGGAATGAGCAAAGAGCGCTTCGAGTGGCTCAAAACCGTAGCCGGTGAGATTATTGCTACTCCTGGTTGCGAAAGCAACGTAAAAGAAATCTTTGACAAGTGCTGGGAACTTCGTAACTCCGGTGAGAACTTAGTAATTTTCAACCAGTTCGAAGAGTTCGGCAACTACTTATGGCACTATCACGTAACTGGTCCGGCCATGGAAGAAGCTGTAAAATTAGCTGGTGGCCGTTATCGTGGTATGGTTTCCGCTACTGGCTCCGCCGGAACTATTGCTGCCGGTGACTACATGAAGGATCTCCATCCCGATTCCAAGATTGCCGCTTCCGAAGCTATGCAATGCCCCACCTTGCTCATGAACGGCTTTGGTGACCACCGCATCGAAGGTATCGGCGACAAGCACGTGCCGTGGGTACACAACGTAAAGAATACCGATATGGTCGTAGCTATCGACGACGAAGCTCCTTGCACACTCTTGCGCTTGCTCAACGAGCCCAACGGTATTGAGTATCTCAAGTCCTTGGGTGTAAGCGAAGAATTGCTTAGCAAGCTCAGCTGGTTGGGTATCAGCTCTATCTCCAACTTGCTCTCCGCTATCAAGATGGCCAAGTACTATGAGTTCGGTCCTAATGATGTTATCGTCACCATGTTCACCGACTCTGCCGTTATGTACCAGAGCCGTTTACAAGAGATGACTGAAGCTCGCGGTGCTTTCAGCCCCGTCGACGCCGCCGTCGCTTATGCTCGCTACTTACAAGGTTGCAACACCGACTACATGGCCGAGCTCACCTATCGCGATCGCAAACGCGTTCACAACCTCAAGTACTACACCTGGGTTGAGCAGCAGGGCAAGACCTACAAAGAGATTCAGGAACAGTGGTACAACGAAGAGTACTGGACTTCTATGCACCAGAGCCTCGATCCCCTGGATAAACTCATTGACGAGTTCAATGATGCTGTCGGCTTAGAGAAGCTGTAGTTTTCGTACTGTGAGTTGTTTCTTGCTCTCTTTAAGAGAGTAAGAACTTCAGGAAATAATTTCTACCATATAAAAAAATAGATGCTGGTAGCCTTTTGGTTATCGGCATCTATTTTTTTATAAAAGTTTTGACCGACGAAATAAAATTTATAAAGCTGGCGAAACTGTTTTTTGTGCTTCTGCTAATTTGTTTTTAAGTTCTTTAGAGAGCCACCAACCGGCACAGAACATAGCAAAAACAATGCTTCCACGCAAAATAGTTAATAAACTTAAAGACCACCAGATGGAGTTTATGCCATAGCCCAAAGTAAATACCATGGTATAGCAAGTTGGTATGCGCAACAAAGAACAAGGAATACTTACGCACATAGGAGGCAAGGTTCTTCTTCCACCAGCAAAAACGCCCTCAGCGATACCACATATACCAGCAAAAGGTTGAGACCAAGCAATAATTTGTAAGTAGCCTGCCGCAGTGACAATAACATTTTTGTCGTTACTAAATAAAGAAGCACACAACTCGGGAAGCGTTAGAAATAGCGTGCATACCGTAACACTTACACATAAAGCCCAGCCCATAGCCACCCAAGCAATTTTTTTAGCTCTAGCTACTTGCCCAGCACCCAGGTTCTGACCGATCATAGTGATACATGCCAAAGAGATACCAGAGCGAATCGTATAATTGAGACTTTCCATCCTATGACCAATGCCCAAAGCGGCCATGGCTTCAGGCCCGAAATTGCTAATAACTGGTGCTATTGACATATAGACAATACTAAAAACAATGGAAGCTAGAGATAGAGGCAAGCCTACAGCAATAACTCTGCCTAAGTAGCTCCAATTGATATTTTTTGGTCTAGTCTTGGGCAGCATAAACAAATAGCCAGGTCTGGTAATTTTAAAAATTAGTAACACACAAACTAAGCAAAAGGAAATATTGGAAGCGATAGCCGCGCCCAAAGCTCCAAGTTTTGGCAAACCAATTAAGCCGAAAATAAATAACGGATCTAGAATAAAATTGAGCACGAAACCTATGGAATAAATTTTGAGAGGAGTTTTCGTATCTCCATAAGCACGCATAATTGCCGAAATACATTCGTTGATGCATACCGACGGAGCAAAAACAGCCAACATTCCTAAATAAGAGTAGCCAATATCTATGACAGCGGCCACATCTTCTTTATTGCCGACCATCCAGCCAAGAATATCACGCCCCCAGAAATATAAAACTATAAATTCCAAAAATCCGGTAAAAATTGCCGCCATTAGGCTAAGTTGCACACCTTCAAGCGCTTCTTGAGCCGCTTCCGGACGTTTAGTTGCTTCTCCAAGTTTATTAGCAATTAAAGAATTTGTACCAGTAGTCACAATTCCAGATAGAGCAAACATTATCCAAATTGCAAAACTGGACATATTTACAGAAGCTAAAGCCAATACTCCACTGTGTCCAACCCAAATAGCGTCAACAAGGCTAAATAGCGTAGAAAGAAACATCGATCCCAGAATGGGGATAGTTAATTTTATAAGAACTTTACTTACCGGGCCGTGTATTAAATCATTTTGCATATAAAAGAACCTTTACCCCCATACCTAGACCGTTAAACAAATTAGGCTACATTCTCCTCTATTTGATTTAGCGGCTTGTGCCACCATCCCATAAAGAACATAGCAAAATTGATCAGGCCGCCAACTATGGTAGTTACTGTGAAAGTGAGCCAAATAGAGCTTAAACCTAAATTCAAATGAGATACTGCCAAAAGACACAGTGGCCAACGCAAAGCAAAACAAATTACATTCACCAAGGTAGGAGGCAAAGTTCGACTGCCTCCAGCAAAAATACCATCCAAGATGGTGCCAGCTCCATAGAAAAATTCGGAAAAAGCGATTATCTTCAAGTACTTTACAGCGTTGGCTTGCACTTCAGGATCGGAAGTGAAAAATGAGGCATACACATCAGGAATTAACCAAAAGCTGGCCACAAAAAATATATTAATATAAAAGCACCAACTTAAAGCTTTAATAGCAGTCGCTTTGGCTCTTTCAAAGTAGCCGGCGCCTAAGTTGTGGGCGATCATAGTAATACAAGCCATGGATAGACCGGAGCACAACATATAATTTATGCTTTCTATGCGATGACCAATCCCCAAAGCGGCAATGGCACTGGGGCCAAAGCGATTTATCATAGGAGAAATGGCCATATAAATTAAGCTAAATACAATTGAAGCAAAAGAAAGTGGTAGACCCACGGCAAAAATTTTACCTACATAATGCCAATTCCAAGTCGGACGGGTTTTAGGCAATATAAATACGCCGCTGCCCTTAGTAAATTTATAGAGAAACGTTACAAAAACTATGTAACAAGATATGTTATAAGCTATAGCTACACCTAAAGCATCGAATCCAGGAAATATATTACCAAATCCAACAATAAATAGCGGATCGAGTATAAAATTGATTATGTATCCCATAGAGATAATGTAAGAAGGAGTTTTTGTGTCTCCATAAGCTCGCATGATAGAAGCAAAAACTTGATTCAAACACACTATGGGCGCAAAGATAGCCAAAGATTTTAAATAAGGTACTGCCGTTTGTAAAACAGCAGCAAAGTTATCTTGCTCACCAGCCATCATTTTTAGAATGGTTTGCCCACCGAATAAAAGGATGAGCATTTCTATTAGTCCCATAACTGCAGCTAAAAATAAACTGATTTGGGCAATATCGCTGGCTTCTTGGCGACATTTTTCATCTTTGACTGCTTCTCCCAATTTATAGGAAATAAGCGAATTGGCACCTGTAGTCACTATGCCAGCTACAGAAAACATCGTCCAGATCAGAAAGCTGACTAAATTGACAGCAGCTAAATCAATAACTCCACTTTGTCCTACCCAAGCAGCATCAGCTACATAAAATACCGTCTCCCAAAACATAGCTCCCAATATAGGTAGAGCCAATTGGAAAAGGGTTGAACCAATGTTACCTTCCCTAAGCGTCTGTTCTCGTACGGTATATTCCATTTATGTAATCTCACAATAAAAAAACTGAGCTGCTTATTGATGCTTTTAGTAAAAATCAACATCTTTCTGCCGCCAGGCGGGACGCCTTTTTAAACTTGCAACTAAAAATTCCTGTCTAAGTATGCTAAAACAAAAACTATACTTTATTATTTCTAGGGGAAAGGTTATTTTATTTCGAAGTATGAGCAGATATGCATGGCGTGAAGTCCGCAGCATATTTTGAGTTCACATTTCTTTCTGTAATGTAAATATGTCATTATCGGCCGAGGAAAAATTTTATATCATAATAAACCCATCTGCAGGTGCAGGACGCGGCTTACGTAATTTACAAGCTATTGATAGTTTTGCTAAAGAGCATAACGGCACTGTTTTAATTAGCCGCTATCCCGGCCACACTACCAAATTGGCTAAATCAGTAGCTGCCAAAGGCAGACTCGTTTTTGCTGCCGGTGGAGATGATACTATTAGAGAAGTTTTGCAAGGCACTTATGCCAGCAAATGTATCGTAGGCATAATTCCTTTGGGCACTTTTAACAATTTGGCTACCAGTCTTTATTTACCGCCCCATCCTTTGGAATGTTTAAAGCTTTCGCTCGAAGGCGTCAATTGTTTGGTCGATGTTGGTAAAATAGAACAAGGCAAATTATTTACCGAAAGTATCGGTATAGGTCTAGATTCATATGCTTGGTCAAAAGCGCCTTTGCAAGAACCTCAAGGTCTTTGGCGTTGGCTTAGTGGAATAAAGGTAGGAGTTAGCTCGCTTTTAGATTTTACGCCCCAAAATTATCGCTTGGAAATAGATGGCCGCCTTTTAAGAATGCACGACGTTATGCAAATAACTGTAGCTAATTCACGCTGCTATTGTTCCGGTATTCAAATTGCTCCTAACGCCAAAATGAATGACGGCTTACTCGATATATGTATAATTTCTCGCATGAGCAAGTTAAAATTTCTGGCTATGGCACCTATTTTTTATTTTGGCAAGCACATAAATAGCTCAACGAGCGTTCATTATATTCAAGCGCATAAAATAAGTATCAGCGGCCCTACTTCAGTGCCTATTCGTGTCGATGGCATGCTTACTTCGCAAACTTTGCCTATAAAAGCTGCAGCTATCAGTAATAGCTTGACAATACGCATTCCGGCCGCTTGTAGACATACGGCCAGCTTGCAATAGTAGAATACATGCTGACAATTTTTAAGCTAGTATTCTTTGCTTACTGGCCGTACAATCGGAATTGTAAAATACAATTAAACAGTCTTAAAGTACTCTCTTAGCTCCTAAGTATCGCGCTTTAAAGTAACTCTCTTCCAAACTACTTACCCTAACATAGCCTGAAGAAGAAGCGTGAATAAATTCTCCGTTGCCTAAATAAATACCCACGTGAGAAGCTCCAGGAGCATAAGTTTCGAAAAAGACCATATCTCCAGGAGCTTCTCCGCCAAAAGATACAGCTTGCCCCTCATTAAACTGGACATCAGCAGTACGAGGCAAATTTATACCTACTTGTCCATATACATATTGGACATAACCAGAGCAATCGAAACCGGAAGGTGTAGTTCCTCCCCAAACATAAGGCACTCCCATGTAACTTCTGGCTTTATTTAAGAGACTATTCACTCTAGAAGAAGAACCAGTACCAATTGCGCTATACTCTTCTTCGTCTTCATCAACTGGAGGAACATAATTGGGAATTTTAACTACTTTGCCATCAGAACCGATAGCTATGCTGTAGCTGGGAGCTGGATTGGAAGCGCGGCGATAAGAACGACGCTTTTTCTTCTTAGCTTTTTGAGTCGCCTGGTTGGCTTGTTTACTTACGGAAGAGCTAACTGCCACCAAATCAGCAGTGCTATCGTCTATTTTGACTGCTTCAGGAGAAGGAGCACTCTGAGCAACCGCAGTCTCCACTTTTGTAGGCAAAGGCTTAGCTTCAGGATCTATAGGAATAAGTAAAATGGCTCCAGTTTGCAATCCCTTTTGATCTACAATAGTATTAGCATTGACGCGTAGAACTTCTTTGGGATCGACACTGTAACGCGAAGCAATAGAATAAATAGTATCGCCTCTAACTACCTCATAATATTTGTAAACTACGTGCGCTTGCACAGAAGAAGCAGCCAGCCCCACGCCTAAACTACAAGCTGCTGCCGCAGCTAAAGCCCTGCGGCCAGCTCTCTTAAATAAGGAATATACTCTTTCCATTATTTGACTTCTGTCCTTACAAAAAAAATAAGCAAGACCGAAGTTCTGACACTTACTTTTGGTTAGCTTGTCTTAAAAACTTCGGTCTCAAACAATTTAATTTGCCACAAGGGCAATCAATTATTTATTACTCAACATTTCATTGATGGAGCGAGCAGCACGGCGGCCTTCACCCATAGCCAAAATTACGGTAGCGGCGCCTAAAACAATATCTCCTCCAGCGTAAACACCATCTAAGCTGGTTTTACCAGTAGCTTCTTCTACGATGATGTTGCCTTTCTTGTTGAGCTCTAAGCCAGGAGTAGCTGAAGTAAGCAAAGGATTAGAACGGTTGCCAATAGCTACCAAGACGGTATCACATTCTAATTCGTAAGTATCGCCCTCAATCTTAACAGGACTGCGACGACCGCTAGCATCGGGCTCACCCAATTCATAACGTTGTACGGTAACAGACTTTACGCGGCCTTGCTCGTCGCCATTGATAGCGCAAGCATTTTGCAAGAAGCAAAAACGAATACCTTCTTCAAAAGCGTGCTCTACTTCTTCACGTCTAGCGGGCATTTCATGACGACCACGACGATAGAGTACAGTAACTTCCTCAGCGCCAAGACGCTTAGCCATACGACACGAGTCCATAGCCACATTGCCGCCACCCAAAACGACAACCTTCTTGGAATTGTACATAGGAGTGTCGTTGCGACCGGGATAAATTCCACCCATTAAGTTGGCGCGAGTTAAGTACTCATTAGCAGTGCAAACACCAATTAAATCCTCGCCAGGAATGCCCATAAAGATAGGTAAACCGGCTCCAACGCCAATGAAAGCTGCCTCAAAGCCATCTTTTTCAAAGAGGTCTTTAATAGTGCGGGTGCGGCCTACAACGTAATCAGTGTGGAATTGGACGCCCATTTTCACCAAAGAATTTATTTGCTCGTCAACTACATTCTTAGGTAAACGGAATTCAGGAATACCATAACGCAAAACGCCACCCAGTTTATGCAAAGCTTCAAAAACATGTACTTCATGACCTTGGCGGCGACAGTCGGCAGCAACTACCAAACCGGCAGGGCCAGAACCGATAACGGCAACTTTGTGACCGCTTTCAGGCTTTGTTTCCAAGGCGCCTTCGCTATGCTTAGCATGCCAATCGGCCAAAAAGCGTTCTACTTTACCGATAGATACTGATTGAGCTACATCTTTGTGAGCTTTACCAATCATACAATTTTGCTGACACTGACGCTCTTGGGGACAAACGCGGCCGCAAATGGCAGGCAATAAACTTGATTCTTGAATGACGGTAATGGCTTTATCAAAATCGCCTTCAGCAGCAGCATGAAGGAAGCCAGGAATATTGATGCCAACAGGGCAACCTTTAACGCAATTAGGATTTTTACATTGCAAGCAGCGGCGGCTTTCTACTACAGCTTGAGCAGGCGAAAAAGTCTTTTCTACTTCGTCTTGCCACTGGGAGCGCTGCAAAGGATCCAAAACGGCAGGCTTTTGCACAGGAATGGCCATACGATCCTTAGGAGTTAAGGTTTCTTTTTCTTCCAATTTGTGCAAAATATCTAAAGCTTCTTGCTCAAGAATTTGAGGATCTTTATGAAAACGAGGCATTATAAACTCTCCTTAGACAAACTTATTGTTGCATAGGCGCCCATTGCTAATGAACGAACGACCAACATCAGAGCCAGCTATATTTCCCCGGCTTCATGCATTTCTTTAACTACAGCTCTAAAGCGGCAAGTATGCTCGCGAGCTTTGGTTTCCTGCTCTTTAAATGCGTTAAGGCGTTTGAGCATATTGTCAAAATCGACTAAGTGAGCGTCAAATTCAGGACCGTCTACGCAGACAAATTTAATTTGTCCGTCTACAGTTACACGACAGCATCCGCACATACCGGTACCGTCGATCATAATAGTGTTGAGACTGACCAGAGTATTGACATTGAAAGGCTTGGTAGTTAAAGCACAGAATTTCATCATGATAGGCGGGCCAATAGCCACAACCAAATCCGGCTTTTCAGTTTCACTGGCACAAAGTTCTTTCAAAGGTTCGGTAACTAAAGCTTTACGACCGTAAGAGCCGTCGTCAGTTACTACTATGTACTCATCGGCCACTGCTTTCATTTCATCTTCCAAAATGAGCAAGCCCTTGTTTCTAGCTCCAGCAATGACAGTAACGTGGTTGCCCAGAGCCTTTAATCCACAAACGATAGGATACAAAGGAGCCAAACCAATGCCTCCGCCTACAGCCACTACCTTACCGAAATTTTCTAAGTGAGTAGGTTTGCCAAGAGGGCCAGCAATAACCGGAATATAATCGCCTACTTCAAAGTGGCTCAATTCTTCAGTGGATTTGCCTACTACTTGGAAAATTAAAGTGATAGTCCCGGCCTCTTTGTCAGTGTCAGCAATAGTTAAAGGTACACGTTCACCATAGTCGACATCGGTTTGCAAAATAATGAACTGGCCGGGCTTATGTTCTTCGGCGATAAGCTTAGCCTCTACACGCATGCGTACTACATTTTCCGATAAAAACTCTTTAGACACAATTTTGTGCCCTTTACGAGGGGCAGCAGAACCGACAATATTAGTCAAATCACTCATGCTTTAAATCTCTCAAAACCACCAAGATAGAATTAGCAATCAAATTCCGAGTAGTCGCAAAAATAGACAACGCCCGGAAAATTCACACCCCTGATTATTCTGCTAAAAGAATTAAATTGCCTCCTTTCAATACTTGAACGAAAAAAAACGATCTCTGCCATCTCAAGCCCTAAAATTATGAGCAAAGGCAGAAATCGTTTTTGAATTTAAGGTTGTTTCACAACCCAATAGCTGTTTCTAGAAGGTGATCTCCATAGAACCGGTATTTTGGTCTTTTGAAGCAGACTTGGGGACAACGTAGTTGCTATTAATTTGCTTCATATTTTCTACAGTCATCATAGAACGAGAAATATCTGTGTTGCTTCCAGCAGGAATGATGGAAACATTAGCACGACCTTTCAAAATTCTTTCGGTCTCTAAAATTTCGAAAAGGGCACTGGCAACTTCGTTATCTTTAGAAATTTCTTCTAAAGCTTTACCTACAATTTCGGGACGAATAGCCGCAGCGCGAGCAAATTCGATAGCCGACTTGCGATCCGCTTCAGAACGAATAACACTAACTCGGTTGTTACCATCTTGCTTAATAGCAGCGGTAACTTGACGCAAGCGATTGACGACTTTCTCCTCAATCTGAGCAATCATTCTTCTATCGCGGAAGTGAACATTACGAATGTAAACAGAACCGAGACGATAGCCCCACTCATCAGAACGAGGAGAAACTTCCTGACGCACAGCACGACTCATGGCATGACGATCTTCCATCATATCTGCCAAAGTAAGGTTGGAAAGGCAACGCACGGTAGCATTGCTAACATTGGCTCGCAAAGAGCCTTCGGGGTCGCTATTTTCGAAACTATATTTCACAGGGTCGGAAACCATCATTTCATACCAAACGCCGATACCCATAGGAGCGCCTTCTTCTGAGTTGACTGGCAAACTACGTAAGTAGCACTGGTCTAAGCTAGTATCAACGACAATATCTTCACCCATGAAATTGAAAAGAAAAGCATCGACTAGAGACATCTCCGATATCAGAGAATGAATGCCAGGTTCATCAAAACGGCCCCTAACTTTACCGAATAATTTCAAAATATGACACTCGCGTTCGTTTACAATAACGTAAGGCCAAAAGAACTTGGCGATGTAAGGCAATAACTCAAAAAACATAGCTGCTACAATAAAAGCAGCAATAAAGGCAGGCAAAAACATATTAGCTAGCTACCTCCTGTCTTCCAACACAATATTGCTGGCTCTGCTCAAGAGGCCAAGCTTTACATTGCGCAAGTAGGCATATAATCCACCATGATCGCGCAAAGATTTGAGACGGTCAGAAAGCTGGCGCAAAGGCTCAACTTCAGCTTGAGCTTTAAGAGTCTGAATTTCCACAGCTCTCTTAGATTGTACAATAGTCTGGTCAGCGTCGGCTTGAGCCACACTTATATCGGAAGAGACTTCGTTGTGGGCTGTATTGATAGCCGCCAAAGCCTGTTCTACACAATCAGGAGGATCGATATTAGTAATCAAGGCTGCTTCAAAAACGATACCATAACGGGAAGCTGAATTAGAGCATTCCCTTTCCATATGGTCATTAATATCTTGAAGGTTCTTACGTAAATCGTTAATAGAAATTCCTTCTACGTTTTTACGCAAAGGATCTTCTTCTTCATCAAGCATAGGATTCTTGGGAGCTTCGTAGTTGGCGATTTTTTCACGCAAAACTGAATGGAAGAAGCCCATTACGTGTGCGATAGGATTTCTAATACCAAAAAGATAGGCATAAAGGTTATCTTCAGAGACACGGAAGCGAATCTGACCGGAAATTCTAGTGTTGAGTTGATCCTTGGTAACTGCATTTAAAGCAGCACTTTGACTTCTGGGATTTGAGGGATCAAAACCGATATCAACAGTTTGAGTGGCGATAGAGACACGCCTTACCTCTTCCCAGGGAAACTTAAAGTGAAGTCCGGGGCCTATAACTTGCAATTTAGGATATTTATAGCGTTCTTCCCCTTCATCTTGACCATCTTGCTTATCAGTACGTGCAAAATCTGTGCTGGCAAAACTACCACCGTCATCATTTCTGCGGCAGGCTCTGCCAAATAAAACTTTTACAGCACGTTCATTAGGATCGATAGTATAGAAGCCCAACAGAATTTTTATCACAAGATAGGCCACTATGCCTAAGAATGCGCCAAAACCAGCTCCAAACATTGGTTCCTCCTGTCTTGATTTTCCACTCCAGCCTAACTTTGGAAATATTTTTTATATTTTCTATAGTGACTGAACTATGCGTATTTTCTGAAACTCAAAGTTGAGAAATTTTGGGAGCAAAACGAACCATATTGGCCGGCTGAACGTTAACTTTTTTAGGTTCTCTCCGCAATGGACAACGCCTCGCCCATAAATACCGACTTAAATTGTTACACACAAAAGAGAGACAGTTTTAAATGCTAACAACAAGAAAAGAACTGCTCGCTTAATTCGCACGCAACGCCGATATATTAGAAATATATTAG
>ERZ808242.231-NODE-231-length-42428-cov-7.953839_pt1 | contig 42428 bp, 34 predicted proteins | sample MGYA00521244_ERZ808242 | MGnify/ENA primary metagenome ERZ808242 (study PRJEB31516, sample SAMN03275573) | gut metagenome | biome: mammalia-associated habitat; material: feces | host: Papio cynocephalus | place: Kenya | collected 2012-07-27 ... | reverse complement strand
TATTATTTCCACTCCCTTTTGTTCACACAATTTTCTTATTATCTCTCCGATATCTTTTTTCAGTCTCCCATGGTCGGTTTTTTACGAGATGTCTTAGCTTGGTATATAACATATCAGTACCCAAAGCTAAAAAAGTCTAAAGAATACCCGAATTTATTGTTTGTGAACCAAAGTAAAGGTTCAACAGGAGTAATAACTACATGTCAAGTAAACGAAAGATTTAAGAGGATTTGCGATAAGTACGGAATACGGTCAGGAGATAGCGTAAATCAGCACATGCTTAGACATACTTTTGCTACAAGAAGTATGGAAAGCGGAATGGCTTATGATGTACTTCAAAAAATGATAGGACACAAGAGTATAAAAACTACAATTGATACCTATTGTGATGTGTTTGAGGCAAACGAACAAAAAAATGTAAATATTATGAATACATATTTACAGGAAAACAACTTAGTTTATACGCCTGAATAACTATGTTGACAGAAGAACCGACGAGAAGAAAAAAATAAAGCCGGCATATAGCCGACTTTATCATTGCCACTTCCTATTATAACTGCTGAAAAATCGTGTTTGGTCTTTTACTGCAATGTATCTGATTTACTGCAATTTTACTGCAATTATGGAAAAAGCGAGAGTGAACGGAAGTGAATGAAAGGGGAAACTTGTACAAAACCCACAAAACATTCAACTTACATTCACGCTCGTTCGTCGTGATTACCAAATGTAACCACAATTCAATGGTCGGAGTGACAAGACTTGAACTTGCGGCCCCTAGACCCCCAGTCTAGTGCGCTACCAACTGCGCCACACCCCGATAAATCGTATGCTTTTTTACTGCCTGAATATATTAACATAATACGGGGAATTTTGCAAGCCCTAAATTACATTTTTATTTTAAATCCGATTACCTTTTTCTTTTCTTCCGCATAATAAAAATTACAACTGCGGCAATGATAACAAGAGTCAATGAAACTATCAGCGATATGATAAGTGCCTTGCGGCTTTTTGAAGAACGTTTTTCCGAGGAAGCAGAACTCACGTCTACATTATCGGCAGAAGTTTCGTCCGGCAACACATTATTTATGTCTTCGGCACTCGCCTCGGATGGAAAATATGTATCATTACCGGAAAAATCGGTGCTTTCTCTAACGGAATCTGTATTTTTAACGTTCGCAGCAACAGATGTTTCAACATTGTTTTTATCAGACAAAGCATTAAAAGAAATAGCGGGAGAAGCCGTCTTTTCGTTGGCTATGAGAGAAGAATTTACATCATACAATCTATACTCAGATACCGAAAAATCCGACGAAGTGACTTTGTTGCCGTTTGAAGAAAACTTTATTGTTGCCAAATTTTTTCCGTCACTTAAAGCAGTAGCCGATGCAAAAACAAAACGGGCAGTATTGCCGCTGTTTTGATAATCGGGATTGATCAGCATCATACACTTTTCGGAATCCACCGAATAATCTTCAATCCTCAGTTTGTCGCTGTTATATACTAAATTCATACTGCCGCCGCATACCGATTTTGCGTCATCGGTAAATCCAAGATAAGCCGTATATTCGCCGGCAGCGGTTTCTTCGATGATTACTGACACAGTATTATCCACCGCAAGGGCAGAAAAAGAAAATGTACAGAGCATAATTGCAACAAGCAAAACAGAAATAATCTTTTTCATTACATCACCACATTTATAATAGCATAAATTCGCAAAAAAATATACATAAAAAAGAAGAAGTCTGCCCGAATTAACGAACAGACTCAGCGAAACATATTTATTTAATTTATGTTAAAATTATGCCTGCTCTTCTTTCATCTTTGCAAAGCACTCGCTGCAATAAACAGGACGATCGTCTTTGGGCTGGAAAGGAACCTTTGCCTCGCCGCCGCAACGTGCACATGTTGCTGTGTACATCTGTCTTTCGCCTTTAGCAGCGTTCTTTCTTGCATCGCGGCAAGCCTTGCATCTCTGGGGCTCGTTTACAAAGCCTTTTTCAGCATAGAACTCCTGCTCACCTGCTGTAAAAACGAACTCTTTACCGCATTCCTTACAAATAAGGGTTTTGTCTTCGTACATTTTGCTACCTCGCTTGAAAAAAATTATTTTTACCCTAAGCGGAATTGCACCGCCGCAAAAATGCTCTCCTAATGAGAAAAGGGCTTTTGATGAAGTATGAATTACCGCCTTAGTTATACTTCTTCAGCTTTCGCCTAACCCTTTGAAGCGCATTGTCAACGGATTTGGATGAAGAACCGAGTCTTTGGGCTATTTCGCCGTAGCTTAACCCGCTAAGGAATAATTTTAAAATGCTGCGTTCCCTTTCGGAAAGTTTTGTTTCAATAAAACCGAAAATCCTGTTGCACTCATCTTTAACAACGAGGTCATCATCATAGGAAAGCTCCGGCACGGATAAAAAATCCGTTTCCAAGGGAACCAAAAGGTCGCGGCGTATGCTTTTACCGCCGGACGCATTTTTTACAGCCGAAATGATTCTGTTACGTATACAGACCGAGGCATAAGTTCTGAATGACGCGCCGCAATCCGTCTTAAAGGAACGCGCTGCAGACAAGAGCCCTATCATCCCCTCCTGAAAAAGATCGTCGGAGTCAACTCCGACCGCTCCGGAAAACTTTGATGCCTCACGGCGCACATCAGGAATCATTTTCGAAACAAGCAGAGATAAAGCCTCATTATCGCCCGAAGACGCCATTTTGACTAACTTCAGAAACTCATCATTATCAGTCAAAACAGGCACACCCCTTGGCTAAACATTGCTAATATAACTGCAAGCTTAATTATTATAGCATATTTTATGTATTTGTCAACTACACTTTTTGTATACATTACACAACACAAGCAATAACGACAAATTTTACATATAAAACGACACGCCGCGACAAACGCGACGTGTTATTTCAATTATTTAAAGTAAAAAACATTAAGCAAAACCGTAAGTGTTGTTGCCACCATAAGCACAGCTAATACTATGGATATAACACGAACAGCCCATTTCTTTTGCATCATTTTCGGAATCTTCCTTTAATTCTTAATACCGAGTAATTCTTCCATATCGGTGCTTATCTTATCGGTAACCGTCTTAGCCTCATCGCGCGTATTGCCGACTGCCGTAATATAAATCTTTATCTTAGGCTCTGTACCCGACGGGCGAACTATTACGCTGTTGCCGCCCTCAAGGGTATACGCAAGCACGTTTGATTTCGGCAGAGTAATTTCGGCCTTTTCGCCTGTCTTGAGATTTGTTTCGATGCTCGTCTCATAATCAGAAGCTGTTACAACATCCATACCCGCAATATTTTTAAGACCGTCTGCACGGAGCGAATCCATCATTTCAGCCATCTTCTTCATTCCAGCGGCGCCTTCAAATCCGAAATTGAGAAGTGTGTTAAGGTAAAGTCCGTACTTTTTATATATGCTCTGCATAAAGTCATAAAGGCTCATACCTTTAAGCTTATAGTAAGACGCCATTTCGCAAACAAGCATCGAAGCTACCACGGCATCCTTATCTCTTGCGTGTGTACCGCGGAGATAACCGTAAGATTCTTCCATACCGACTACAAAACGGTCAGCCTCATTTTTACTTTCAAGTTTTGTAACGAGTTCGCCTATATATTTAAATCCGGTAAGCAAGTTTGCCGTAGTTGCGCCATGGGCAGCGGCAATTGCCGAGATAAGCGGAGAAGTTACTATTGTTTTAACAACGATGGGGTCTTTCGGAAGTTTATTTTGCTCCGTAAGAGTTTCAAGCAAATATTCGGTAAACATTGCTCCCACTTCGTTACCTGTCATAAGCTTATATTCGCCGTCGTCAAGCACAGCTATACCGAGTCTGTCGCAATCGGGATCGGTTGCTACAAGAAGGTCTGCCTTTTTGGTTTTTGAAAGGTTTATGGCACATTCAAAAGCCTGTTTGATTTCGGGATTCGGATACGGACAGGTTGGGAAATTTCCGTCGGGCAATTCCTGCTCCGGAACAACGGTTACATCCTCAACGCCTATCATTTTAAGGATCTTGCGAACAGGCTTGTTTCCTGTACCGTTAAGCGGAGTATAAATTACCGAGAGTCCCGCTTTTTCACATACACCGGGATTGACTCTTGCTTTCAGCACTTCGGTAAAGAACGACTCATAAACCTCATCGCTGATATATTCAATTTTTCCGTTCTTGACACATTCCTCAAAGTCGGCGGTTTTGACGCCCGAGAACATATCAACACGGCTTATAAACTCATAGGTTTTGGCGGCGGCCGCATCGGTCATCTGATAGCCGTTGGGGTCATAGCACTTATAGCCGTTATACTTTGAGGGGTTATGACTTGCGGTTATGATAATGCCCGAGCTGCAATGAAGCTTGCGAACCGCATATGACAGCATCGGAGTCGGTACAAGTTCACGATAGATATATACCTTAATGCTGTTAGCGGCAAGCACCGAAGCCGCAGAACGTGCAAATACGTCCGATTTTATACGTGAATCATAGGCAATGGCAACGCTCGGTTCTTTGAACTCGCTGTTAAGATAATCCGAGAGACCCTGTGTCGCCTGATTGACGGTATAAACATTCATTCTGTTTGTACCGGCACCTATAACGCCGCGCAGACCCGCCGTACCGAATTCAAGATTCTTATAAAATCTGTCGAGAATCTCGTCCTGATTACCCTCAACGGATTTAAGCTCCGGAATGAGGTCTTTATCATTCACGGCTTTTTCGCACCATAATTTATAAAGAGAGTTAATATCGTTCATAATAATACCTCCTTAGAATTCATCATTCATATTATAATATCTTTTTTTATCAAAGTAAATAACAACATTTGTGAAAACTCACGTTATATGTTACAATCAATACCGAACTTTTGCAGAAATAAAAAAGAGTGGTTATAATGTTTGATAAAATGCTGAAATCCCCTTCCGTATGGGAAAAATTAAAAGACGCCGACCTTCCGATAGTTTGCTACGGAACGGGAAACGGTGCCGATAAGATTTTTGACGAATTTGAAAGACTGGGTATAAAAATATCCGCCGTTATGGCAAGTGACGGATTTGTCAGGGACAGAAGTTTTCGCGGATTTAAAGTTAAAAGCCTATTCGACTGTGAAAATGAATTCGGCGATTTTTACTGTGTAATATGCTTCGGTTCACAGCTTAAATCTGTCATAGACAACATTAAAAGCATTGCGGCAAAGCACAAAACTTTTGTACCGAGCGTATCGGTTTACGGAAACAGCATAGCAAACAGAGAATTTTTTGAACGCAACAAAAACCGCATCTGTGATGTTTATTCCCTGCTTGCGGACGAAAAATCCAAAGACGTATTTTTTAAGTTTGTCAATTTTGAATACAGCGGAAGCTTAGACACACTTCTATCAAGCGAAAGCGATAAAGAAGAAGTGTTTACCGATATATTAAAGCTCGGCAAAAATGAAAATTACCTTGATCTCGGCGCATATAACGGCGATACAATAAAGGAATTTTTGCATTTCTGCGGCAATGAATACTGCAGTATAACAGCTGTAGAACCTGCTCCGCGGAATTTTAAAAAGCTTACGGAATATACAAAGGGAATGAGCAATACAACTCTTGTTAACAAGGGCATTTGGAGCGGTAAAGCAACTATGGGTTTTGCGGGAAAAGGCGGCAGAAATTCATATCTTTTAAAAGATGCACAAGTAAAGAAAGATACTGTTTCGGTGGATGAAATTTCTCAAAGTAAAAACATTACGTATATAAAAGCTGATATTGAAGGAGCCGAAAGCGAAATGCTTGAAGGAGCCGAAAACACGCTAAAAAGGAATAAGCCCAAGCTCAACGTTGCGGCGTACCACAGAATCGAAGATATATTTATTTTGCCCGAAAAAATACTCGGGATAAATCCCGAATACAAAATATATTTCAGACATCATCCGTACATTCCCGGATGGGACACAAACTTCTATTGTGTTTGAGCAAGGAATTTTTGTTTTTTGCCGAAGCAGCCCGTATATCATACGATATACGGGCTGCTTTTAATTTTATTTTTGATTTTTCGTTCTTCTCAAGTAATCCTCAAGAATTATAACCGCAGAAACTGCGTCAACAACCGCCTTACGCTTTTTGCCGCGGGTATTTGTGGCGTTCAGCGCATTATGCGCCGAAACGGTAGTCAATCTCTCGTCTTCAAAATCTATCGGAAGATTGCTCCTTTCTGAAATAAGCTCTGCCAGTTGCCGACAAGCCTCGGCACGAAAGCCCTCTGAGCCGTCCATATTTTTCGGAAGCCCCAACACTATTTTTTCAGCCTTTTTTTCTGTGGCTATTTCATTTATCTCATCTGCCAAAACGCCGCTGTCACGCTCTACAATAACCTTAACGGGTGATGCCAACATACCGAATTTATCGCAAACGGCAATTCCTGTTCTGACATCGCCGTAATCAACCGAAAGTATTACCATGGTTCAACCTTTCCGACTATCTCGGAGACGCTCTTACAGCCGTTTTTATCGAGATAATTGTTTATACCGTCTATAATCTTAAGCGGTGCGAATGCGTCTGTAAAGCTTGCAGTACCGACCTGAACCGCACTTGCTCCGGCTAAAAGCATCTGTACGGCGTCCTCCCACTTTGTTATACCTCCGAGACCGACAACGGGAATTTTAACCTTTGATGCGGTTTGCCAAACCATACGAAGCGCCACGGGAAAAACCGCCGCACCCGACATACCGCCCGTATTATTGCGAAGAAGCGGTCTTTTTGTGTTAATATCAATAATCATTCCGGTAAGCGTATTTATAAGAGAGACGGCGTCTGCACCGGCGCTCTCTGCGGCAAGGGCCATTTCAGTTATGTCGGTTACGTTAGGCGTAAGCTTTACCATAAGCGGCTTTTCGCTTGCTTTTTTGACAGCCGACGTTATCCTTTCGACGCTCGCGGTGCTTGTTCCGAAAGAAACTCCGCCCTCTTTAACATTAGGACATGAAATATTAAGCTCTATCATATCTACACTTGTGCCGTTAAGCCTTGATACGGCTTCAACGTAATCCTCTTCTGCGCTTCCTGCAATGTTAGCGATTATAGCGGTACCTGACTTTTCCAAAAAAGGCAGGTCATCTTTTATAAACGCATCAACACCGGGATTTTGAAGTCCTACACAGTTGAGTATACCTGACGGCGTTTCACAAACTCTCGGGACGGGATTTCCCGGGCGCTCTTTAAGCGTAGTGCCCTTGCAAGATATGCCGCCGAGACGTGAAATATCATAAAGACGGGCATATTCCTGCCCAAATCCGAAAGTTCCGCTCGCTGTAATTACGGGGTTTTTAAAATAAACTCCGGCTATATTAACACCTAAATCAGCCATCAGAATACGACCTCCTCGGAATCAAAAACAGGTCCGTTTTTACAAACATGTCTCATATGCTCGCCGTCTTTATCGCGGGTCTTTTGTGCACAGCAAAGGCAAGCACCTATTCCGCACGCCATACGCTGTTCCAGCGAAACGTAGCACTTAATATTTTTTTCCTTACAGAGCGCGGTAACGCTTTTTAACATTGGTGTGGGTCCGCAAGCATAAACTACGGCGCTTTCGCCGCTTTGAACCATATTTTTAAGCACGTCTGTAACAAAGCCTTTTGTACCGAGCGTACCGTCGTTTGTTGTAATTTCCACTCGCTTAGCGACTGACTTAAACTTATCTGTAAGTATGGCGTTTTCTTTGCTTCTGAAGCCGAGTATCACCTCTGCCTTACTGCCGTATTCTTTTGCGGCGCCGAGCATAGGTGGGCAGCCTATACCGCCGCCGATAAAAATTCCGCGTTTTGTTTTATCGAAAAAAAATCCGTTACCGAGAGGTCCTAAAATATCAAGCTCGTCCCCTGCTTTTCTCTCCGACATCCATTTTGTTCCGTCTCCGCGGACTTCAAATACAATTGTTATTGTACCGTTTTGCTTGTCAATTTCCGAAATCGAAATCGGGCGGCGCAGAGTTTTTTCTCCGCATAAAACATTTACAAATCTTCCGCACCAGCTTTCTTCGGCAAGTTCCGGGCAGGAAATAACAAAGCTGAAGGTTGTATTATTCAGTTTTTCGGTAGACAGGATTTTATAAGATTTTTGAAACATAAATCACTCACCTAAAATTAAAGCTTACAAACCTTTATTTCTTCAAGAATATTATTGTTTTCGAGGCACTTTGCAAAAGCAAAGGCGGTATCAACCGACGGCAATACCGGAATGCGGCGTAAAAGAGCGGTACGGCGTATGCGAATATCGTCCTCATTAACCTTTGGTCCCTGCTCGGCGGTGGAAACAACATATGATAATTTATTATTCTTAATAAGCGACATTGTATTCGGCTCGCCCTCATGTATTTTACGAACGGAATTTGCCGCAACATGGTTTGAATTTAAAAGCTTTGCGGTATTTGAAGTAGCATATATCTTAAAGCCCTGCTTTAAAAATTCACCGGCAAGCATAACGCTGTCCCTCTTATCGGTATCGGCAACGGATACAAGTACTCCGCCTGTGCGCTTAATACGCATTCCGGAAGCTATCAAGCCCTTTAAAAGAGCTTCGTCAAATGTATCTGCTATGCCCATAACTTCACCCGTTGACTTTTCGGTATCGCCTATCTGAACATCGGTACCCTGAAGTTTTTCAAAGCTGAATACCGGTACCCTGACAAAATACCTTGCGGGTTCGGGCAAAATACCGCATCCCATACCGATGTCGCCGAGCGTCTCGCCGAGCATAAGTCGCGTAGCTATGGCGACTATGGGCAGGCCCGACGCTTTGGTCATAAACGGCACGTTTCGCGTTGCCACAACACTTGCCGACGAAACATAAACTTCGTTGTCATATATGACGAACTGAATATTTATAAGTCCCTTAATTTTAAGCTCTTTACAAAGCTTTTCGGTATATTCGTATATCTTTGCTTTATCTGACGAAGAAAGCGTTATCGACGGAAAAACCGTAGTGGTGTCACCGGGATTTACACAGGCTTTTTCAATATGCTCGCAAATGCCCGGAACCAATATATCGCTGCCGTCTGAGAGAACATCCACCTCGGCACCCTTACCTATCATAACATGTCGATTATTTGTGTGACGTATACCGAGATCGTCAAGGATATCAAACAATTCGATTTTGTTTTTAAGTCTGCGGTGAGCCTCGTCATCCGCACCGAAAACCTTAACTCCGAGCGAACGTAACATTTCCGACTTCCTTACAGCGTTTCCGCCGCCGAACGGCAAAACGGCTCCGTACGGTTTTTCGGTAAGCACAACATTTCTGACATCTTCATCTGTAATAGGGTCAAGATAAAGTGTGTCGGCAACTCCGGGGTCCGTGGAAACAGCCGCCGGATTATTGTTGAGCAAAATTGTGGAATAACCGAAGTCTTTAAGCGTATTGATGCAGTTTACCGCTGCATAATCGCGGTCTGTTCCGAGACCAATTGAGGTAGGGCCGGAACCTACTACAAGGATTTTCTTTTTTGAGGTCGGGTGCGCTTTTCCGAACATTGCGGCTTCATTATCTTCGTCAAACGAAGAATAGAAATAGGGCTTTTTAACGTCAAATTCGGCAGCGCAAGTGTCTATAGTGTTATATCCTGCGGCTATGGGCGCCGAAATCTCCTCACCGGTTATTTTTTCAATTGTGCTGTCGAGAAACCCGAGAGTTTTTGCACGGAAGTACAGGTCAACCGAAAAACCGTTACCGAGCAATGTTTCGGTATCGGCAATATTCTTAAGTTTGGTTAGATAATAATTATCTATACCTGTAAGAGACTGTATTTCGTTAAGGTCAAAGCCGCGTCTTATAGCTTCGTAAACGGCAAAAATTCGCTCATCATCTGAACCGGACACCAGCTCTTTTATCTCGGCGTCGGTCTTTTGCTTCATTTTAGGCATTGATACAGACTCGGTGCGCGGATTCATCGAGCGTATCGCTTTCATAAGAGCCAACTCAAACGAAGTGCCTATTGCGAGCGCCTCGCCCGTAGCCTGCATAGTTCCGCCGAGCTTTCTGGTGGCGGCATCGAAATTTTCAAATGACCATCTCGGGACCTTTACTGCGCAATAGTCAATAGCAGGCTCATTTGCCGCTGTGGTAACGCCCGTTATATCGTTTTTGATTTCATAGAGCTTGTACCCGAGAGCAATTTTGGCAGATACCTGCGCTATCGGATAACCCGTAGCCTTTGAAACAAGAGCGGTAGTACGGTTAAGCTGTGGCTCAACCGCCAAAACCATATACTCGCTGCCGTCCGAATTTATTGCAAAACGGACATTGCAGCTGCCCTCAATATTTAGATAATCGGCTATTTTTCTTGCGGCTCTGCGAAGTCTTACGGTTTCGCTGTCTGTAAGAGTCTGCGCAGGAATAACAACAATACTGTCGCCCGAATGGATACCGACGCTGTCGATATTTTCGGCACTGCTTACGCTTATGCAGTTACCGAAAGAATCACGCATCGCGACAAATTCCACTTCTTTATAATCATCTACACATTTTCTTACGTATACCTCGTTTACGAGAGAACGCTCGGCACAACTGCCGAAGCCCGATAAAATATCTTCTGCATTCTCGCAACGTATCGGCTCTGAAAAATCGGGCGTAAATGCCGGACTTATAAGCACGGGAAATCCGATTTCATTAGCAAATGTCACGCATTCCGCATCTGTCGGCAACACCCTTGCGGCTACATACGGTTCGCCTGCATTTTCAAGAGTATCGCGAAGAGCCTGTTCGTTTCTTATTGCCTTTATGGTTTCCGGCTTAACTCCGAGAAGCTTGGTTCCGTGCTCATCAAGATAACCGTTTTGTAAAAGCTCAAGGCAAATTTCAAGCCCGGTTTCTCCGCCGGTAGTACCTATTACGGCATCCGGAAGCTCTTTTTCGATTATTTTTTTAACTGTTTCTCCGTTTAACGGCTCAATATAAACTGTATCCGCAACATTTTTATCTGTCATTATTGTGTCCGGATTTGAGTTTACCGAAACTACGGAAATTCCCTCTTCTTTCAGTGCTTTGCAAACAGATACAGCCGAATAATCATATTCAGAGGAAGAGCCTATAACCACAGGACCTGCTCCGAGAACAAGTATTTTTGAATATTTATTTTCTGTCATAACTCATTCCCCCATCATATCAACAAAGCGGTCAAATATCCAGGATGTACTGCTGTCACGGTCGCTGTCCGGCGTAAACTGGACCCCGAAGCCGCTGAAGTTTTTGTAATCAATTCCCTCACAGGAGCCGTCGTTGACATTTACCATTGTAATTTCGGCTTTATCGGCACAGACGCTCGGAACTTCAACCGAATAACCGTGATTTTGCACAGTAACCATAAGTTTTCCGGTAGATTTTATAACTACAGGCTGATTTGAACCACGGTGACCCTGCGGCATTTTTTCAATTTTAAATTCCTCGGAAAGAGCCAACATTTGATGTCCGAGACCTATGCCGAACATCGGAACACCGAGTTTTTTAAACTCCCTGATGTTTTCAATAAGCTTGGGGTTATCGTCCGGATCGGCAGGACCGTCGGAAAGGAAAATACCGTCGGGCGAAAGTTCTTTTAACTGCGCGGCCGTAAAATCAGCCGGAACAACGGTCAAATTACAGCCTCGTGACAAAAATCCGTCAAGAGTTCTGCGAGGCGAACCGTAATCAATCACCGCAACATTGTATTTCGGATTTTTCGCCGTGAGTTTCTGCGGCTCTTTTACGGTAACTGCGTCAACCGCGCCGGAAATTGTATAATTCTTGATATTTTTAATAAGTACGTCAAAATCATTGAGATTATCGGTTATGGCGCCTTTCATATAACCCTTGTCGCGGACGGCGCGGGTAAGACGGCGTGTATCGATACCGCAAATTCCTACTATTCCGCACTCTTTCAAATAGCTGTCAAGCGTTTCTTCGCCGAGATCTCCGGTATCGCACCACTCACGCACAACATATCCGCTTGCCATTATTTTTGAACCGTTTTCTCTTTTTTCTACGCCTCTGTTGCCTACAAGAGGATAGGTCTGCGCCACTATCTGACCGTAATATGTCGGGTCGGAAAGCAACTCACCGTAAGAAGCCGTACACGTATTGAAAACAACTTCTCCTAAAGCCGTTCCCTCTTTACCCATAGAAATTCCGTTAAATACGGTTCCGTCAGCCAAAACAAGGTAAGCCTTTTTATTTTTCATATCATTCACCCTTTATAAAACGGAATTTATTTCATCCCTCATTCTTATAGCCTCTTTACGAGCGGCGACGGCATAATCTTTTTCGTCAAAACCGCCTTTTTTATATGCACACATTATACCTCTTGAGGAATTTATTACGGCTCCGCGCCCGTTCTCGTCAAACGCACCTGCAATATCTTTGGCGGCTCCGCCCTGTGCGCCGTAACCCGGCACAAGGAAGAACGTGTGGGGCATTTCTTTGCGGAGACTTGAAAGCTGCTTCGGATAAGTTGCTCCGACAACCGCACCGACGCATGAATAGCCGTAATCCGATATAGAATCCTTACCCCAATTTTCGCACATTTCGCCCATGGTTTCATATACGGTTTTATCGCCGAGCAATCTGTCCTGAAGTTCACCCGAGGACGGATTTGAGGTTTTTACAAGTACAAAAATACCTTTGTCCTCTTCTTTACAAATGCTTAAAAGAGGATTTATACCGTCGCTTCCGAGATAACCGTTAACCGTAAGAGCGTCTGAGGAGAAGCTCTCAAAGGTTTTGCCGAAAGCCTCTGTTTTGCCGATATGTGCGGCGGCATATGCCTCCATGGTAGTACCTATATCATTTCGTTTTCCGTCGGTTATTACAAACAGCCCTTTTTTCTTTGCATAAGCTATTGTATCATAAAGCGCTTTTACGCCCTGCCACCCGTACATTTCATAATACGCGCATTGCGGTTTTACAGCCGCCACGACATCGCAAAGAGAATCTATAAGCCCTTTGTTGAATGTCAAAAGTGCGTCTGCCGCTGCCTCAAGCGTTTCGCCGTATTTCTCGCGCGATTCTTTTTTTATAAACTCTGGGACGTAGTCGAGCTTTGGGTCAAGCCCTGCCACCGTAGGATTTTTCTTTTCGTCAATTGCACGGATAAGTCTGTCAAAAGCCATTTGTCAATCTCCTAAATCATTATATACTATTCTGCCGCTGAGTACGGTCATTTTCACCTTGCCCTGAAGCTCACGGTTTTTAAATATACAGTTTTTGGATTTACCGTGAAGTTTATTTACGTCTACCGTAAATTTCTCGTTTTCATCTATCAAAATAATATCTGCGGCACTTCCTTTTTTTAACGTGCCTATCGGTCTGTTTAAAATTTCGGCGGGTTTACACGACATCTTATCAATAAGCTCATAAAGGCTGATAAGTCCCGACGCAACAAGCGCGGTATAAGAAGCGGAAAAAGATGTCTCCATACCTATAACGCCGTTGGGAGCTTTATAAAAATCCGCCTTTTCTTCGGGCGAATGAGGCGCGTGGTCGGTTGCAATTACGTCTATTACACCGTCGATAAGCGAGTAGAGAACGGAAAACTGATCCACAGCGCTGCGAAGCGGCGGATTCATTCGATAATCCGCATCTTTTAATAAAAGCTTTTCATCGTTAAATATAAAATAATGCGGACAAGTTTCAGCAGTTACATTAAACCCGTTTCTCTTTGCGGAGGCTATAAGAAGTGCTGAATTGCCCGTACTGACGTGACAAATATGCAGACGTGCATTTTTCGGTGCCGACATTAAAAGTGCCGTCTCGCGCGCGGTTCCCACGTCTTCTGCCGAAACCGGTATCTGCGGCATATTAAGTTCTCTTGCAACATCGCATTCATTCACAATGCCGTCACGAGAAATTGTTTTTTCTTCGCAATGGGAAAATATAGGCATATTAAGTCTTGCGGCTTCTTTGAGCGCTTCACGCATAAGCTCTGCAGTTTTAACCGGAACGCCGTCATCCGAAAAAGCGCAACAACCGGCTTCTTTTAAAGCCTCCATATCGGTAAGAGCTTCGCCGTTCTCACCGACTGAAACAGCGCCTATGGGAAGAACGTGAGCGTCGGCATTTGCCGCCTTTTCAATTATATATTTTACTGTTTCGACATTATCGCACACCGGTTTTGTGTTTGGCATGGCGCAAACCGTTGTAACGCCGCCTGCCGCCGCCGCACGGCATCCGGATATTATATCTTCTTTATATGTAAGCCCCGGGTCACGCAAATGCACGTGTAAATCAATAAGCCCCGGAGCCAAAACAAGCCCCGAAGCGTCAATTATATTGCCGGAAGAACAATTTATATTTTTGCCGAAATCGGCAATCTTACCGTCGACGACAAGAACGTCGCCGACAGTATCGAGATTTTGTGAAGGGTCTATAACGTGTGCATTTTTAAACAGCAAATCGCCCATAAAAACTCCTTTGATTATTGTGCTTTGGTTGCCTCTGCGGCATTTGTGGCCTCGGGAGCTTTTGTTGTATCTGCCGCCTTTGTTGATTCTGCCGGTTTGGTGCTGCCGTCAGTCGTCTTTTTGGTCTCGCCCTCGGCTTTATCGTCTTTCTTTCCGCCGCCGGAGCAGGAAGTGCAGTAACCCGGCATATTGCTCTTTGAGAACCAACCGGTCGCACGGCTCGAGCAGCCGCTGCTCGCAAGCAAACCTGTCTTTGTGCAATATTCCTTTTGCTCGACAATGGAAGAAAATTTAGTGAAATCTTTTGAAGCGAGTCCCTTATGAACTCTGTTCATAACTTCATCGAATATTTTACCTGCCGGGTTTCCCGAAACATAATTTGAAAGCTGCTTCGGTGTATCGCAGCCATACCAAACGGCAGCCACATAATACGGAGTTCCTCCGCAGAACCAACGGTCCTTATCCTCGGTGGTTGTACCGGTTTTTGCATAGAGCTTCATATTGTTAAGACCGTAATTACGTGCTGTTGCTTCTCCCGCCACGTCCGTGACAACGGTTTGAAGAAGCTCATTCATAATATCCGCGGTATCCTGGGACATAATCTGATCGCCGTCGGTCTCATCATGTTGAAGATATACCATAGTGCCGCTTGAATTTGTAACCTTGTAGTAGCAATATGGGTCGTAATATTTACCGCCGTTTCCGAACGATGCGTATGCCGCCGCCATCTGAAGGGTTGACACACCCTTGCTTGTACCGCCTACGGCAAGCGATGATGCGTTCTTATCGACATCATAGAGATGGTCAAGCCTGAATTTACCGTTGGCATACTTAAAGCTCAATTCATAGCCCATCTTTTTAAGAAGCTGCGCCGGTACTGTATTGTAAGATTTGCAAATAGCCTTTTGTACGTTTACATACGAATCTGGAGAACCCGGGTCGTTACCGTAATTGACGGGACCCACTCCGCCGTCGCTGTAATAGTGAGGAATACCGTAGTTTTTAACTCTTGTGCTCCAATAAGCGTATTTCTCTTCTATTGCCGGTGTGTAAACAGAGAGCGGTTTTATTGATGAACCGGGCTGCCTGTATGAATTAGCCGCACGGTTAAGTCCGCGGTTTTCGGTCTTTTCTCCCGCTCCGCCTATCATACCGAGTACCCTGCCGCTGTAATCCATAATAGTCATAGCCGACTGTGCGTCCGGAACATTTTTGTTATAAGACGGGAACGATATTCTGTTTACATAAACGTTTTCGAGAATATTCTGAACATTCATATCCACAGCGGAGTAGATGCGAAGTCCGCCCGAATAAATGAGCGTAGACGCCTGCGGTTTTGTATAACCGTATTTATCCATAAGGTCTGCGATTACTTTTTGAATAACATAATCGACATAATAGCTCTGAATGGTTGTAGTGGTCTGCTGCTGAGCGCTTGTAAGGTTTTCACTCGGCACATAGCCCTCACTGTTAGTGAACACCATGGTGTAATTTATCGCTTCATCATACTGTTCTTTTGTTATCTTGCCCTGATTGAGCATATTGTCAAGACAGACCTTTTGACGTTTTTTATTTTCTTCCGGGTGTATAAGCGGATCGTATTTTGACGGAGACTGAGTTATTGCCGCCAAAGACGCACATTCCGCAAGGTTAAGATCCTGCACATTTTTCCCAAAGTATTTTTCGGACGCGGTCTGCACGCCGTAACAGCCGTGGCTCATGTAGACCGTATTCATATACGCCTCAAGTATAGTCTGCTTAGAGGCATTTTTCTCAAGGTTCAGCGCCGATAGTATTTCATAAAATTTACGGTTTACGGTTTTACCGTTTTCGCCCGTAAGATTTTTAATAAGCTGTTGAGTAAGAGTTGAACCGCCCTGCTTAAAGTGGTATCTCACCGCCGACGATAATGTTCTGAACCAGTCAACACCGCCGTGATCGTAAAAGCGCTTATCCTCAAGTGCAATATATGCATTTGCAAGGTTTTGCGGTATAACGCTTTCATCCGGATTTTCGCTGTATGTTACCCAAACTCGGTTCTGCTCACCGTGAAGACGCGAAAGTTCGGTTACTTCGTTATTGGAGTCATACGCATATATAATTGTAGTCTGATCCTGATTTTCCTTGTATTCCTCAAGATTTATCTTGCTGTCACCGTTTACATATGACACCATAAATATGAGAAGATACAGGCAGATAAAAATCGCGGTAAGCAAAAGGGTAAAAAGAATCGACAACAAAACCGTTGTACCCTTGCTGCGATTTTTTCTCTTTTTAGGTACTCTTTTTGTGACTGCACGTCGCTTTTGAGCCATATTTTAAAGTCCTCCGTTTAAAAGTTCGGATACATTATAACTATACTGTTTTATTGTAACACAAACCGATGATTATTTCATCAAAATTTTGAAAAAATATTATATTTTTCCTTGCGTTGTCAAAAATAATATACGGAAGTGAATAAAATGAAAAATGCTTTACTTAAATGTATTGTCGCGTCTGTAGCGGCGCTGACTTTAATCGGCGCTGTAACCGCAGTAATTTTAAAGGCGCCAAAAAAGGGAAACAAAATTACGGAAAACGCCGAAACAACCTTAGCGGCGCTTTATACAATAACCGACTACAACGGCAAAATAGCTTTATTTAAGCGCGGATACTCTATGCCGGTGGAAATTTTTGATGTAAACACAAATTCCCTGCCGCAGAGCGACAGGGAACTTATAATTATGGGAGTTACGGCTTATTCCGACGAAGAAGCACAAAGGCTTGTGGAGGATTACACAAGCTGAATTCCGATTTTTACGTGCTTTTTGTCCGATGGAATTTTAATTTCAATCGTTCCCTTGCTACGCTCGGTAAAATCGGCTTTTTCTCCGTCAACGGTTACCGTATAATCGTTTTTATCGTTCATAACGACAAGCATTACGCTGTCTTTACAGTTATAATGCGAAACGTCTGCGGAGAAGCGCGAAAAGTCATCAGTGAAGCTGTAATTTTCGCAAAAGCTGTCAAATCCGAGATTAAACGTACCTGCTTTAAAGTACGCCGAAGCCCAAATGTTTACGGGAGCGGACAGACCGCCGAAGTTGTGGAACCATCCTCCCCTGCCCGTAGTTATGGAAAGCATCTCAAAAGTATAGTACGAATACTCCACCTCGCGTTTCCACGAATCAAGCGCAACCTTTGCGATTTTGTATGCAAAATCCGCCTCGCCTATATCGAGCATGGTTTTCCAGACAAACCATTGATGCGAAAACCATACGTTTCCGTTCCAATAACCGTTAGTGGCATAATAGCCGGCTTTCATATTAACGGCACTTATACCGACTTTGCTCATCATCTCATCTTCGCTTTCAAGATGAGACAGAAGCTTATTTGTCTGCTCGTCCGTAGTTATGCCGGCTATAAGAGGATATATTCCGTCCATGGTCTTATTCATATTCTCGCCCGACTCAGAGCGCAGCTGTTCTTTTGCTTCGCCGTTTTCATCGTGAATTACATATGAGTAATACCCAGCCTCATCATCCCACGCATATTTCTGAAGCCCATACGATATTCTCTTTATATCTTCCGAATAGGCTTTTACATCTTCGGCTTTACCGAGATGTTCAGCTATTACGGAGAGAAGCTTTGCCGTTCTTACAACTTGCGAAGAAGAAATACACGGTGCGGTTTTTAGCTGTAAGTTATTTTTATACATCAAAACCTGCGGCGGAAGATCGTCCATTCCGGAGCAATTGTAAAAATATTCAAATGTGGTTGTAAGACCGCTCTTAAATTTTGCGGTAGTTGAGCCGTTTATCTTACCGGCAAGAAAATCATAGAACATTTTTGCACGGTCGTAGTATTTATACAGTTCGGTTTTATCCGACGCTTTTTGAAGCATCTCATAGTATTGATAAAGGTGAACGGGTACGGGAGAACCGTGCAGTAAAAACGCATAGTCTTTATTATCCTTATCACTCAAATACAAATCGAGAATATAATCCGCTGTTTTCGGCGAAAATTCAAGCATATCAAGACCTATAAAGCCGGAATCCCAAGTATAAAAAGAATCCCACCTCTTGCCCGGAGTGTGATGTATAACATATTCTCCGTGATGATAAAGCGGATAAACGGTATTTTGAAACATTGCGGCTCTCAAAAGGCGGTTTGAAAACTCATATTTTTTACCGCTGTCATTATAGCTGAGACTTTCAACCGAACCGGACGCCGATAAATAAAGCTTTTCATAATCTTCGGGCGTACCGTATTCTGTGCCGCCGTACGAAATAACCGCATATTCCGTATGGCTTTTTCCGGGCTCTATGTAAAGAGTGTGAACAAGGGTGTTTTGATAATATCCCTCATCGCTGTGCTTCCAACTGAATTCACCCGAAAAAGTTTCCATCATATTGTCAAAGCTTTTATCCGGTTGAGATATGCGAGGAGTCGGGACGTCCTCAAGGCAGCCTGAGGGTATGCTGCGAAGTCTTGTTTCATCATTAAATGTTCTTAAAACAAAAGGCTTTTCAACGCCCTCATATTTTATCTCAACGGTTTTACCGCAGATTTCGTCGCGAACTTTGACTTCGGGCACAAAATTATTTTTTTTCGCTTTGACGATTATTTTATCGACTTCGTCTTTTTCACATATTGCAAAGAAATCAAATTCCATGCCGCCTTCGCCCTCGGAAACGAGAACGAGCGTATAGTCCCCTTTATCCACATTGCCTATGGGCACCGTAATTTCGCCCATATTCTCTGCCGACGGGAAAATAACCCTTTTGCCGTTCACGGTAAAGGAGGAGGCTTTATCTTCCGCAGTACGGTATCTTATATACAAAGCGGCGTCGGAAAAGCTGTAATTGTTTCTTATTTCATATACGATTTTGTCGCCTTTTTCTTCGCCGAGACGCGGATATTTCGGTAATATGTAGCGATTATCATCCCTATCGCCGAGACCTCTGTGCGAAGTGAAACGATCGTCAAAAAATTCGCCCTTATGCATGGCGTCCATAGTCTCGTTATCCCACGGACGGCTTGTTTTGTATGTAAACTCGCTGTAATCGAGCGCGTCAAACTTAATTGATTTATTCGGAAGCGAAATCTTGTATGAGGTCGGGAAAGGAAATTGAATTGAAGAGAAGTAATTGACAAGGCAATTCTGCATAAGTTCCGAATTGTTGAAAATTTCGGTTCTGACAAGTACACTCTCATCGCTGAGCCTTGTAAAAGAAACGTCGGAGTAAATAACGTCTTTCCACTCAAGGTCCTGTCTGTAAGAATAAAACGAATAGTCGCTTTTCGCGTCCCACGGATGCACTCCCACGGGTATAGTCACATTCGGAGCCTTTGCATCGGTATTTGAAACAGCGGGAAGTGATATTAAATCAAACCGGACGCCTTTTTCGGTTTCGTGCTCGGTTACTCTTGATACACCGCTGTACTTTTTTGAATACGGTCCCCATTTAGGCATTACTTCTGACATTTTGCTCATAATTCTTACATAGCCTTTCCTGTTACAAAATAAAAAAACAATAGCGGCAAATATTACGGGTCTGCCGAAAATACGCAGTTATTGTAGCAGAAAACAGACTCCGATTCAAGAAAAAGAAGCCGCAAAAGCATAGTTTCTGCGGCCTCTTTCGGTTTTAAAAAATTAAAACTTATTTATTTTTCTGTTTTTCTTCAATGTCGGCTATCATTTGCACACGACGGGCGTGCCTGCCGCCCTCATAAACACCGGAAAGCCAAGTATCGACTATCATAAGCGCAAGGTCAAGCCCGACAACCCTTGCTCCGAAAGCCAAAATATTGGTATCGTTATGCTGTCTTGACAAAAGTGCCGAATACGGTTCGCTGCAAACCACCGCTCTGATTCCGTTTACTTTGTTTGCGGCAAGAGAAATACCGACGCCGGTGCCGCATATAAGTATGCCCTTGTCATATTCTTTTGACGCTACAGCATTTGCCACGGCTTCGCCGTAAATCGGGTAGTCGGTACGTTCGGTGCTGTTTGTTCCGAAGTCTTTTACCTCTATGCCCTTTTCCTTTAGGTGCTCTATAACTTTGCCTTTGAGTTCAAAGCCTACATGGTCGCTGCCTATTGCTATTTTCATTTTAAGACCTCTTTCTTTTTCCGTTATACAGCTCGACAGCACCGAATAATCGGTGCTGCCTAAGCTTGGGAGTTTGGGAGTTGTGTTTATCTGAAAACGGATGGAAAAAACACTTCTCAGCTGTCTTTGGTAACTATATACGAATCAACCGGAATCGTTTCGGGAGTGGCGTTAACATCAATCGCCTTTCCTGCTTTTACGGTTTCAACCATAGTTTTGAGCGATACAGCACCGATTCCTGCCGAGTCCTGAGCAACCGTTGCGGAAAGCTCACCTGCTTTAACGCTGTCTATGGCTTCGGCTGCGCCGTCTGTGCCGACTACCATTATCTGACCGAGCTTATTGGCATTTTTAACCGCCTGCAAAGCGCCGAGAGCCATGGTATCGTTGCAGCAATAAATTGCTTTAAGGTTCGGATATTTCTGAATCATTGAAGCCGCAGTATCAAGAGCCTTTTGTCTGTCCCAATCGGCAGGCTGAGAGGCAACAAGCTTAAATGCGCTGTTTGAAGTAAATGCGTTTGTTGCGCCGGTCTTTCTGTATTCACCGGAAGCGTTGCCTGCTTTACCTTCAATTATTGCAACCTCGCCACCGTCTTTTAACTGTTCCATTATATAATTAGCGCCCTTTTCACCGACCTTTTCATTATCGGTTGTAGCAAAAGCTATAACGCTTCCGCCGGCATTTTTGAGGGTATCCATATCGATTTTTTCATCAATATTCATTACATAAATGCCCTTTTTATTCGCCTCAACTATACCGTTTATAAGGTTAGTCGGAGAAATCGGTGCAACGCCTATGGCTTTGTAACCCTTTGAGATGCAGTTTTCAAGAATTTTAAGCTGACCCTCGGTATCATCCTCAGACTGTGCAGCGAAGACATCAACCGTTACGCCGAGTTCTTTTGCCTCTTTCTCGATTCCGGCTTTCATATTCGCCCAGAAGTCGTTTGAAAGCGGTTTAAGGATAATTGCGTACTCTGCGGTTCCCGACGAAGTGCCCGAGCCGCCGGTCGTCGCTTTGTCGTCGGTCTTGCTTCCGCAGCCCGCGAAAACAATGCCGATAACTACCGTTAATGCAAGAACGATACTTAAAATTTTTCTTTTCATAATTTAATTCCTCTCTCTTTTAATACTTATTTTTTCAGCAGCCGAAGCTACTGTTTAAGCTGATGCCATGCGAAGTCTCCGCTTCCGTAAACTCCGCTCTGCTGTGTGTGCTCCGAAAATAATATTCTCAAATTTTTTTCCGGATACGGTTTCCTTGTATGGAAGTGCACCGAATCTATCAGAATATTTTTCGGAAAATCTTTCATATATACCACTCCGCCGGCGATTATGATGTAATCGGGGTCAAGTATGTTGACTTCGGTAGCTATGGGAATTGCGAGGTCTTTAACATACTTGATTATTCTCGGGTCGTCACCGTGTTCGGAAAAGACGTTTTTAATATCGGTTTCCGGGAAAAACTCCGCGGTTATCTTTTCAAGATATTTACCCGAACAAATAACTTCGCTGCAGCCGACGTTTCCGCACGTGCACTTTTCTTCGATATTCGGAAAAGGTATATGCCCAAGCTCGCCTGCCGCTCCGTTGCGACCGCAATAAAAACCGCCGTTTAAATAGATGGCGTTTCCGAAACCTGTTCCTATATAAAATCCGAGAACGTTTGCATCTTTGGGAAGCCCCAATGTAACAATATCGTTTTGAAGAAGAAAATTTACATCGCGGTCAACATATACGGGTACGCCGAGTTTTTCGCTGAGCGTATCCCCGAACGGGATATTGTCGAATCCCTTGAGGTTCGGAGTGGATATAACGGTCTTTTTATCCTTACTGACCATTGACGGCAAGCCTATTGCCACCGCTTTTACAGAATTCGCGGCATTATGTCTTTTTACATAATCCGAAATGTTAAGATACAGGGTATTGATTACGTCGCCCTCATCAAAAATTCTGCTCGAATTCTTTTCAAAGTTGATAATTTCACCGTCACGACTGACCATTCCGATACGGAAATTTGTACCGCCGATATCTATGCCGATTGTAAAATCCAACGGTCGGTCACCTCCTTTAAACGTATTTTATATGCCCGTTGCCGTACGGAACTCCTCTCTCATTATATCCCAAGCTTTTTTTAGGTCCTTGTCTTTTGAAAAAAGTCCCGACGAGCCTACTATAAAGACCTCTGCCCCGGCTTTGTAAAGCTCACCGAATGTCTTTTGATTGCATGAGCCGTCTATCTCTATCAAAAACTTGTAGCCGTATTTTTCTTTCAGCTCTTTTGCCTCTCTGATTTTGCCGAGCATTTCTTTTATAAAAGGCTGACCGGCAAATCCAGGATCCACCGTCATAATGGTAAGCTTATCTATGCGATCAATATATTCTCTGATATACGAGAGCGGCGTTGCCGGATTTAAAACCACGCCTTTTTTGCATCCCAAGGCTTCTATTTTATTCATAATACGGAAAGCGTCCGTATTTATAGTTTCGGCATGCGGACTAATATAACCTGCACCGTTTTTTGCAAGCACATCAATATAATCATCGGGATCGGTTACCATAAGGTGACAGTCGATAGGCTTTTTTGCGATTGTCGAAAACACCTTTACAAAATCCGGAGATAAAGTAATGTTTTTCACGAAATGCCCGTCCATTATATCGACATGATAGAGGTCGCATCGCTCATTTAATATTTCTGCCTGATTCTTAATGTCAAGAAGATCCATGCACATGAGCGATGGGTTAAACATAGGTTCCATAAAAAATACCTCCTTTAAGCTGCACTGTTATTTCTTATTGGCTACGAAGCGGTCCAGAGCGACAGAGCCGATGATAAGAGCGCCCATTACGACCTGCTGAAGTGTGCTCGAAAGCGAAAGTATATTCATACCGAAATTGATAACGCCTATAATAAGACCGCCCATTACAACTCCGAAAATTTTACCTTTGCCGCCGAAGAAGCTTGTTCCGCCGATAATAGAAGCGGCTATGGCGTAAGTCTCAAAGCCTGTTGCCGCCGCCGGCTCTGCCGAACCGACACGACCGAGCAAAACCACACCGGCTATACCGGCACAAATACCGGATATAATGAAAACTATAAGGGTATGAAGGTTTACATTGATGCCCGAATACCAAGCGGATTCTTTGTTTCCGCCGAGTGCATAGATATTGCGGCCGAGCTTTGTCTTTTTAGTAAGAAACGCGAGAAGCAACGCTACTATAACGGCTATTATCGCAACAAGCGGAATACCGAAAACAGACTTCGAAATAACTCTTGTAAAGCTTGCAGGGAAACCGTAAACGGCGCTTGAATTAGAGATTATAAGCGTAACGCCGCGATAAATTGCCTGTGTACCGAGTGTAATGATGAACGGATGAAGTCCCGTAATATTTACAAGAAGTCCGTTAAGAAAACCGAGAAATGCGCCGAGTAAAATACCGAGAAGCACCGCGACCACCGGGTTTACTCCAGCTACCATAAGCTTTGCCATACACATTCCGGTTAAGGCTACCACGGAGCCTACGGAAAGGTCGATACCGGCAATAAGTATTGCAAAGAATTCGCCCATTGCAATAAGGATATTAACCGAGCTCTGTGCCAAAATCTGAGGCGCCGTAGAGCTTGAGAAAAAGTATGCCGGTTTTAATATGGCTAAAACGGCAAGAAGAATTACAAGAATTCCGAACGTTCCGTATTTCTGCCAAATCGTGTTAAAGGTCAGTTTTTCTTTTTTTAATGATTTAGACTGTGACATTTTGTTTAGTCCTTTCTTTAAGATACATGGTCGGCAGTTGAAGCCATAATTATTTTTTCTTCTGTTGCGTCTTTATGCGGGAAAGTTTTTACGATTTGCCCCTCGCGGAAAACCGCTATGGTATCGCATACCGACAAAAGTTCCGGAAGTTCGGACGATACAACGAGCACGCCCTTACCCTCGTCGGCGAGTTTACGCATCAATGCGTATATCTCGCTTTTGGAGCCGATGTCTATGCCCTTTGTGGGTTCATCGAAAATAATTATCTGAGAATCTGCGGCAAGCCATTTTCCGAGAATTACTTTTTGCTGGTTGCCGCCGGAAAGCTCTGTTATATTCTGGTCAACGGAAGCGCATTTTATATTAAGATTTTTCTTTTGCTCCTGTGCGCACTCCCTTTCAAACTTACTGTTTGTAAGACCTATGGTTCCTTTGCCCTTCGAAGTCTTGATAAACGGGAGTATTGAAATGTTTTGCTTAATGTCAAAGTTGTAAAAGAAACCTGTCTCACGTCGGTTTTCGGTTACCATTGCGAGTCCGTTCTTAATAGCACTGTACGGACTTCTGATTTTAACCTGCTTGCCGTGAATAAAAATGTCTCCCGCAGAGCGAGGTTCCGAACCGAATATCGCATTCATCATTTCACTTCTGCCCGAACCCACAAGTCCCGAAAAACCAAGGATTTCGCCCTTATGGAGTTTAAACGAAACATCCTTGACTTTTTTGTCCTTACGCGACAAATTTCGGACTTCAAAAATGACCTCTTCATTTTCATAGGTGTCGGGTGCGTCCTCATGCTGATAAGTATTCTGAATGGTTCTGCCTACCATCATGGTAACGAGGTCGTCCGCCGTAACGTCTTTAACATCTCTTGTACCGACATAAGCACCGTCTTTAAGTACCGAGACCCTGTCACCTATTTCAATTATTTCGCCGAGCTTATGAGAGATAAAGACAATTCCCTTTCCCTCTTCTTTAAGCTGACGAATTATTTTAAACAGATGATTTACTTCCTCGCTCGTCAAAGAAGCGGTAGGCTCGTCCATGATAATCACCTTACTGTCGGCGGCAAGAGCCTTGGCAATTTCGACCTGCTGTTTTTCGGAAATACTTATATCCTCAACTAAAGTTTTGGGGTCACGCTTTAATCCGACTTTAGAGAGCAGCTCTTTTGCACGCTCATTCATATACTTATAATCCACGACCTTAACGGGACCGTATTTTTTCATCGGAAGTTTGCCTACAAAAAGGTTTTCCTGAATGGAAAGCTCGTTTATTACGCTCAGTTCCTGATAAATTACGCTGATGCCGTTTTCGGCGGAATCTTTGGGCGTAAGCTTTTTGTAGCTTTTTCCGCCTACAATTATTTCACCCTCGGTGGGCTGATAAACGCCGCTGAGGATTTTCATAAGTGTAGATTTTCCGGCGCCGTTTTCACCGAGCAACACGTGCACTTCGCCGGGCTGTATGTCAAACGATATATCTTTAAGTGCCGTTACGCCCGGGAATTTTTTAACGACGCCTTTCATTTCAACCAACGCGCTCATATTTTCCTCCTGATGTTGATTATTTCCACATATTAGTCATTTGCATATGCGGAGAGTATATACATTTTATTGGGTAAAGGTTTACTCAATTTCCAAAAATATGCGGGAAATATAAATTCCCGTTTGCCTGCCGCGGCTCATATTTTATGCGGTTGTCCTTTTTACAAGCTTCACCGGAATAACATAGACATCGTTTTTGTTTTTTGCCCCATTATTCTCGATGAGATTTAAAAGCGTTTCAACCGATTTTTTGCCGAACATATCGGTATCCTGATGTATTGTGGTTATCGGCGGATCGCATATCTCAGACAGCGTAATGTCATCGAATCCGACAAGCTTACACTCCCCCGGCACCGATATACCCGAATCTTTAAGTGCCTGTAAAGCGCCGAGCGCCATCACATCATTGTTGCAAAAAATTCCGTCAAATTTTTTTCCGTCGGCTATTGCCTTTTTTATTGCTTTATAAGACGATGCGTAACTGACCTCAGTCTTTATTACGTTACTCTCATTGAGCGGCAAAGAATATTTTTGGTGAGCGTCGACATAACCTTTATATCTGTTTCGCGTGGTGGAGTAACAGTTTTTGTCGCTCAACATCAATATGTCCTTACAGCCGTCTTTAATAAGAGCTTTCGTAGCCATAAAACCGCCCATCTCGTTATCCGAAATTATCAGAGTGCCCGCATGCTCGGGCCGACGGTCAATGTGAACTACGGGAATTTTGTAATCATTATATATCTGCTTAACGTCGCTCTTTGTGCTGATGTATATTATTCCGTCAACATCTTTGGCGGCAAGCGAAGAAATATGCTTGTCCTCGGTGATACTGTCCTCATTTGAATCGCAGACAAAAACGGTGTAGCCCTTTTGCAGTAACGACGTTTCAATGGAACGGATAATTTTGGCAAAAAATTCGTTTGTTATATCGGGGACTATAACACCGATGCTCTGCGTCTTATTGGTACGAAGTCCTTTTGCATTGAGATTTACCTTATAGCCGTACTTGTTAACGATATCCATAACCTTTCTTTCGGTTTCGGGAGAAAATCTACCGTTATGGTTTAAGACACGCGAAACGGTGGCAATAGATACTCCCGACAGCTCCGCAATTTCAACCATTGATATTTTTCCCTTCAATTAAAAAACCTCCGAAAAATTATGTAATCGTTTACTCGGTTTGTAATAAATAACGGGTAATCGTTTACCCTATGCTCATAGTTTACAACCCGTTATATTAAAAGTCAACTCTTTTTTTGCAGAAAAATTTTCTTTGTAAGAAGTGCTGAAAACCGCATATTGCGGATTGTTTAAAAAGCAAACATTAAATCGTGAATGTCAAATTTCGAGCTGTCCGTTTGTGCATTTTTAACGCAAAAAACGCGTTGCCCGTTTTGCCGGACAACGCGTTTTTGCTTATTTTTTACTTACTTTTTTTGCCGAAAACTTTTTGGAACCAATTTTGCTTACTGCTTTCTGCCTGGGTAGTAGCCTCCGCAGCCTTTTCAATGCTCGGTGTTTTCATAACGAACATTACGCTGGACTCTATACCGTCGGCAACCGAAGAGTAAATCTTATATTCTTTACCGTATTCAATCATCTTGGTGACTTTCTGTAAAAGCTCATCGGAATTATCGGTAAGCACACCGTATTTTTCAAGCTTTGACGCAAAATCTGCAGCACTGACGGAATTCATAAGATTGGTTATCTTCGTCATATTGTCTTCGTTGAGAAGAGTGCTGAGACTGTTGAGAAGATCCTGATTTTGGTTAAGTTCACTCTGTATATCGGAAATCTTACTCATAGTTTCGGGTAAATTATCAATTGCCGCCTGAACCTCCGGGTCCTGCATATCATTTGATATATTCTGAAGAAGCGGAAGTGCTTCTTTAAACTCGTTTGAAGCCGACGGGAGAAGGCTTAAGAACTGCTGTACATTGGGGTCGGAAAGCAATTTTATCATCTTCTGAAGGTCGGAATTACTTGAAGAATCAAGAAGAGTTTTAAGCGTTTCGATATTTTGAGGAGTAAGGTTCTTTGAAAGAACATCGATAAGAGGCTTATTGCTCTCATAAAGCGAAGTTGCGTCATTTATCATCTGTGCAAGATCACCGAGCTTATCGGGATTTGACATAAGAGTGGAAAGGACGTTGTTGGGGTCTATTGACTTAATCGAAGCTTCAATTTCTTTGAGCTGATTAAGGCTTGATTTGAGATCGTCAACGCTTGAGGGAACAGCCATATTATTGCTCACAGCCGAGAGAGGAAGAACCGCAAAATACATATTTGTAAGTTCAAAATCCGTAACATCGGCGGTAATTGTAAAGTTATCGTTAAAGCTTATATCGGCAGCGTCTTTGAGAGCTTTGGAATCAAGACCGAGAGTCTCGTTGATTCCGGGGAAGCCCGCTACAACTGCGATTTCTTTTGAACCGTCGCCCTGAGAAATACCGTTTTCAACTTTTACATTTTGGAAGTTGGTTTCAGGGAGAATCATACCGCCGATAGCGAGTACGGGATTGCAGACCTTAACATCTTTACCGTTAATTTTTTCGGTTTTAAAGATGTTGTTTGTCATTTGGATTTCTATCTTAACCTTACCGCTCTTACCTGCAAGGTCGGAAGCGGCGATTTCTTCGTCATTAAGATAATATTTGATTGCAATGCTTACGGGAAGCGTCTTGGTGCTTGTGCCGCGGTAATAAAGGTCCGTAGTCGGCATATTCCAGAACAAGCCTCCGTCCTTAAAATAAGGCTCGGTATCGCTCTTTACGTTGGTTACATTTTCAAGGTCCGTGACATCTCTTAGGTAAACCTCAGGGGTGTCGGTGTGAATCCAGTCGGTAACGGAGATATTCTGAACCGCACCGGAATTATCAAGTGTGGCGTAAACCGTTTCGGTCTTTTTATAATCGTTGATTCTGGTTGTGTAAATGGTTTCCTCGGTCTTTTTATCAACCTCGGCTACCGTGTCGTCGTCCTTTTTGGACGAACAACCGGTAAAGGTGACGCAAAGCATTGAGAAAACAAGCAAAACACTGATTATGCTTTTAATTTTATTTGCGTTTTTCATTTTGCTGCCTCCGATTTCTTAGCCTTAACGGCCTTTATTTTTGCCTTTGATTTCTTAAATTTTTCTTTCGGCAATGTACGCCAATTAAGCGAAGTTTTGTTTATGAACTTTTCGCAGATATAAAGGATAGGCGGCAATGTGCAAATTATTATGCACGCACTGATGATAGCACCGCGTGCAAGCATACCGCAGATACTCTTTACTATCTCTATATCGCATATAAGATAAACACCGAAGGTTGCAACAAAGAATACCATTGCGCTTTGGAAAATCGAACGGTCGGATTCATTGGCAGCCTTTCTGATGGCCTCGTCCTTAGACAGACCCTTTCTCAATTCCTCACGGAATCTGGAGGTTATGAGTATAGCATAGTCAACCGTTGCGCCGAGCTGTACGCACCCGATTATTGTAGGCGCGATAAACGGTATCGTCTCACCGAATATAAACGAGAAGCCCTCATTTATAAATATTGCTACCTCTATGGATGCAACGAGTATTACAGGTATTGATATCGACTTAAAGATAATCGCTATAAGAATAAATATTGCCGCAATGGAAATTATATTGGTTATTATAAAGTCTCGGTTCGTTACGTCAACAAGGTCCTTTGTCATGGCGCCCTCGCCTGTCAGATAACCGTTCGGGTCATACTTCAATACAATACTCTTCAGCGTATCGATCTGTGCATTTTCTTCATCGGTTGCCGTAGCGTAGCTTGTATTTACCATCATAAGTTGATAACCGTCTTTAATGCAGATGTCGCGAATATCATCGGGAATCATATCGGAGGGTATTGCCGAGCCCAAATACTCGTTCATTGCAACTACGGTAGTTATGCCGTCGACATTTTCAATCTCCTGCTCCATAGCTTCAAGCTTTTGACTCGGAAGGTCGTCGCTTACTATGATGAAGTGGGTTGTTGCCATATTGAATTTGTCTTTCATTTCGTGAAGAGAAACGATAGACGCAAGATCGGAGGGAAGAGCCTTATCCATATTGTAGTATACATTTACGCTCTTTGAAGCTCCGTATGCGGGAATTATAAGGAGAAGGAAGATTATTGCAATTACACGGCGATGCTTGAGGGTGAATTCATTAAGTTTGCCGAAATGGGGAACGAGGCTCTTATGTCTCGTCTTTTCGATTTTATCGTCAAGCAAAAGTATAAGCGCCGGAAGAAATGTAACAACCGTGATAACACCGAGCAATACGCCCTTAGCCATTACAAGACCTATATCAAGACCGAGTTTAAAGCTCATAAAGCACAATGCAAGGAAGCCGAATATCGTAGTCAACGAGCTGCCTGCCAGCGATACGAACGTACTGCTTATAGCCGAAGCCATTGCGGAGGTTCTGTCATCATTATGCTTGCGTTCCTCTTCGTAACGGTCCATAAGGAATACCGAATAGTCCATAGTAACGCCGAGCTGCAGTATAGCCGCTATACACTGCGTAATATACGATATTTGCCCGAAGATAATATTTGTACCCATATTATATACAACCGCGGTACACAGTGCCGCAAGAAGAACAAACGGTAAAACATATGATTTCAGGGTAAACATCAAAACGATAAGAGCGAGCACTATTGCAATAACGACATACAGCGGAGCCTGCGCGTCGGCAAGCGCCTTAGTATCATACATTATTGTGGAAACGCCGCTCATAAACATATTTTTGTTCATACATTTACGTATGGACTTTATGGCGTTCATTGTTGACTCGGAAGCGCCGCCCTGCGCAAATTGAACCATCATAAGTGTGGCACTACCGTCTTTGCTGTAAAAGACGTTCTTTAAATCGTCGGGAAGCATATCTTCGGGTATCGAAATATCGGCGATATTGTCGACCCACATAACATTGCTTACTCCGTCGATTTCGGAAATTTCCTCTTTCAGTTTAACGGCGGTTTTTTGATCCTCATTTTCAATAACAACAATGGCACTTGCGGCGTTATTGAACGTTTTATCAAGGATATGCTCGCCCTGTACCGAATTGAGGTCTTCCGGCAGATATGACAAAATATCATAGTTTACGAATGTATTAAGATAACATATTATCGACGGTATCAATAATATAAGGCAAACTATGAGGACTGTTTTGGGGTGTTTTGCAATGCCCCTTGCCATTTTGTCTATCATCGTATCTCCCCTTTTCTGTAATAATTTACTATGCTAACATTTTTTTGACAGCCAGATGAATTTCCGGCCTTATTTCCTCTATAGTGAACGGAGATCTCGAAAGAATTGCGTTTGAAGCGGTTGTAAATATCATAGTCGAGACGAGCAACAACAGCTTCTTGGCATCCTCGGGAGGATTTCCGAGTTTTACTATAATATCTGTAAGATAATCAAAACCGACTTTAATGTTATCATCGCCGTTATCGATTATCAACGAATACAAAATTGAACTTTTTTCGCTTATCACCGAGAGCATTTCTTTATTATCAATCATATAATCTATAATTGCGTCAACAAAGAATGTCAGTTGGTCGATAGCCTCCATTTTGTTGTCGGTATTTATGCTTTTCATCTGCTCTATAACCGACTTTATGATAGCTGCACTCTTATAAAGGATTATCTGATCCATAAGGTCATATTTATCATGGAAATAAAGATAAAACGTACCCTTTGCCACGCCTGCACATTTGACAACTTCATCTATGGGGGTGGTCTTTATTCCGTTTTTTGCAAATAAGTTATATGCAGCGTCCAGAATTTTATTACGCTTTTTAAGTTTGTTTTCTTCTACACTCGGCATTTTACACTTTCACTTCCGACTGAATCTTTGATAATAACGGCGCATCAATCGCCGCTGTAAGCTGTATTTATTGCGTTTTTTAAATGACCGTTAGTCACTTTTACATTTCAGAATATTACTCCAAAAATGACTAATAGTCAATAACAAGCAAAAATTGTTAACAAACTGTTCACATATGTTGAATTTATGTCCATAAACAGCAATCATAAATTCCGCCTTTTATGCATATTGCTTATAACGTTATATTTGGAAGGGTAAGTACCGCATAAAAAAACAGAGTACGGAAAAACCGTACTCTGTTTGATATAAAAGGATATAATTATTCGCCCTTCATATCAAGGAGCTTAACCTTACCCTCATAGGATTCCTGAGAAACCTTGATTGAATCGGTTATAGCAGCCTCAATGTCATCATCCTCAACGCCAAGGTCGCGGGTGAACTTATCTGTGATGAAGAGGTCATAATCCATAATGTAAGGAAGCTGAAGCGGATCCATACCGGAATCGATGCCTCTCTTCTTGTAATCCTTAACGATGCCGTACATACCGAGTTTCATAATAAACGGAGGAATGCCGACAATCTTTCTGTGATGCATTCCGCGAGCCTCGTATACGATGTCAAGGAATTTATCCCATTTCATATTGTACATGCTGATCGGAATAGCCTCAAAGCCCTTAGCGTCTTCTTTGGTTGCTGCACCGGCAATAGCCTGACCTACCTGACGGCAAGTAAGCATTGCTGTACCGCCCTTCGGATAAAGGGTGAAAGGAAGCTTATCCATACCGGAGATCTGCTCGATAAGAACTGTCCAAACAGGTCTTCTGCCCGGCTGAGTACCGAATATGTAAGGAAGCTCAAGAACAGCTACGCTGAAATTGTCGTCGCAAGCCTTTTTGCAGACATCCTCCTGGATAAGACGTGATTTGAAGTAGGGGTTTCTCTCTTCAAGGTTCATATCGGGCTTGATTTTAGCAAGATATGAGAAGTAAGAACCGAGAACAACAGCTCTCTTAACGCCTGCTTTTTTGCAAAGCGGGAAGATTCTCTCAAGAGGAGCGATGTTGTATTTGTAGTAATAATCCATTACGGGCGCCGGGAATTCTTTTCTCTCGTCAACGCCTGCTGCGAAGATGAAGCAATCGCAGCCTTCGAGCATCTGCTCAATTTCGTCGTCCGACTTCTTGTTGATGTCGCCGAAAACGAGTTCCATTTCCTTCGGAATGGGAGCTCCCTCCGGAAGAGGCGGAAGAGCAACACTCTTTACCTGATGACCTCTCTTAATGAGAGTTGTGGCAGCTTCGCAGCCGAGAAGGCCTGTACCGCCGATCATAAAGATTTTCATAGCAATTCTCCTGTCTAAACTATATATTTTTGCAAAATTAAAAACTAAATCAGTCTTTGAATACGGGGTCGAAGAGCGGAAGCTTTGAAATCTTCATAACACTGCTGAAGAGATGACCGCCGAGTACGGGCATAAGTCTGCCGAAATAATTCATAAATGCCGCGTCAAAACCGTGAACGCCGAGCGGACGTCTTGTTCTGATGTCATGCATTATCATCTTAACCATTCTGTCGCAGGATGTGCTGACAGCGTTGAGCATCTTCTGACCCTTTGCATCGGAAGCATCCTGGCTTCTGAATATATCGGTCTTTGTAAATCCGGGGCAAACTATGCCGACATAGCATTTGCCGCGGAGTTCTTCTCTGAGAGCCTCGGAAAGAGACTTAAGCGCCGCCTTGCTTGCGGAATATACCGAAGTGCCTGCAAGAGACATAAGTGCGGCTGAGCTGTCTATATTTATGATTCCGGGAGCTTTTGACTTGAGAATCATCGGAAGAAGCGTATGTATTGAATAAACCGCAGAATAGAAATTGATATTCATAGCTCTTTCAATGTCTGCCATTGAATAATGCTCAAATCTGTCGAATTTCGGCAAGATACCTGCATTATTGACGAGAATATCGGGTTGTATGTCGTTTTCCTCAAGATACTTTGCAAAATCTATCCAATTCTGCTCGACCGATACGTCGAAAAGCTTGTAGCTGAATTTTTCGGCATTGGGACCGAGCTCCTCAACCACTTTTTTCATTTTTTCCTCGCTGCGAGCGATACCTATAACGGTGCAGCCGTGATCAACGATGAGGGATTCGGCAATGCCTTTGCCCATACCGCCGGAAGCGCCCGTTACAATAACGGTCGTATTGTTCATCCAATTCTGATCCATAACTCTCTCCTTTGGAAATGTTGAATTTTTATTCACTTTTAGTATTGTAACTCAAAGGGAAATATATTTCAATAGTTAGTTGTCTCAAATTTAACAAAATTATGCACAAATTTTAAAACAGTGCCGTGTTTTTGTTAATTTCACTCCAGATCGACATCTTTTTTATTGTCGGCAAGTCCGTGATTATAAATCTTGCGATTGTCAAGCGCCCAAAGGCGACCGGAGAAATCATCCTCTTTAAGCGGTGCAATCGCCTCATGTATCTGATACACTCTTGCATCCATAAGGTCAAGTTCGGACAGCAGTTCCGCCTCAAGAAAGAGAGGTCTTACCGCGGCGCCGAATTCAGGTTCGCCGTGATGCGACAATATCATATGTTCAAGTAGCATTGCGCGTTTTTTATCGGTTCCGAGTTTTTCAGCAGTCTCGCGCACCATCATTGCGCCCATAACAAGGTGACCTATAAGATTACCCTCTACTGAATATCCGCTTGCAAGCCCCGTCTCCCCCACATTAAATTCGAGAGTTTTGGCTATATCATGGAGAATGGCCCCCGACAGCAAAAGGTCTTTATCCACAAACGGATAAACCTCGCAAACACCTTCGCAAAGCTTAACAATAGACAGTGTATGCATTAAAAGTCCGCCGCGTATGGCATGATGAAGCTTGTATGCTGCCGGCCATTTAAGGAGTTTTTCTTTGTTTTCGGAATATATTGTGCCGACAAGCTTTTTCAGGTCTTCATCGGAAAAGGCGTTTATTGTTTCCATAATCTTGTCATACATATATTCGCCGGTATATCCCGAATGTCTGACATAGTCGGTAATATCCACATTGTCCTCGGGCGTTACCTTACGCATTTTTTCAATACGCAGTTGATCGGCTCCGTTATACTGCGATATTGTTCCGCGAACCTTGACAAACATATCGGGTTCAAACTTCCCGTGCGTGTTTTCGTTATAATCCCAAAGCTTTGCGGAGATTTCACCGTCATTATCGGAAAGAATTATGTCAAGGTAAACTCCGCCTCGCGAACTTGTCTTTTTTTCGCACTTGGTCAATATGCCGAATCCGTCAACAAGTCCGTTATTATTAAGCTGTGTAAAATTCATTTATTTTCTCCGTTCTTCTCTTCTGTCTTTGCCTCGATAACATAGTCGTCTTTTGTATCCTTGACAAATTTATTGAAACTGTATGTGCCCCACATATCCATAACGCCGTTAAAAACGAAGCAAATACCAATGAAACGGAATGCAAACATAGCGGATTCGAAAGGTCTTATCGCCATAATAAGTCCGAGTACAATCGCTATAACGGCAAAGAGCAACGACAGCCACCACATCGGGAAGTGGTTTCGCGCAAGCATTACGGCGCGCTGAATATTAACAAGTCCGTCGATTATGGCGACTATGCCGAAAATAAACGGAATTACAGAGTAAACAACGTCTTGCTTAAACATAAGGAAAATGCCTATCGCGGCAATTATAATACCGCTGACAAGCGTTATAGAAAACAGCGACGAAACAGAACGGCACGAAAAGAATTTGATTATAAGATAAATGCCGGCAAGAACAAAAAGACCGCCGAAAAGATAACACGCTACTTTTGCTATCTGCTCGGGGAAAATCATAAGGAGCGCTCCTATGACAAGATAAATTGCCGCCGAAGCAAAAAAACTTGCCTTAAGGTTTTTAAAGAATTTTTCAAGTTGAGTCAAAGTAAACATCTCCTGTTTAATATTTTAATGCCTTGGAGTATTCGCGCGGAGTAACACCGTATTCGCGTTTAAAGCAATAGATGAAATAGCTTTCGGAGCAAAAGGACAAATAGCAGCTTATCTCGCTGTAATCATATTTACCCTTGAGCAAAGATTTGGAAAGCTCTAATTTTTGCCTCAAAATAAAACGGCTTATATTCTGCCCTGTCGTTTTTTTAAACAACGCGGAAAGATAATCGGGAGACAGAGAACAAACTTTTGAAAGTCCGCTGAGTGTAAGCTTTTTTTCGAGGTTTTCTTTAATATAGCTTATACATTTTCTTACGGGCGGCGGATAATCCTTGCCGATTGACGAATTGCGCACAAGAGTTGTAAGCTCAATTGCTTTCTCCTGCAAAAACGGCGGTATACTCTCTACGGATGTCATAGAATCGATGCGGCGTATCATTTCGTCGCTCATCTCATATGCCTCGGATTCGCAAAGTCCGCCCTCAATGGCATAACGTATTGCAAGTGTTATACAGCTTACTGCCCAATACTGCATCTGGCGTAAATTGTTTCCGGAAAGTCTGCCTATCACAAGCCCGTTATTAAAAAATTCGTCCATTGTGCTATTAAGACGCTCTATATCGCCCTGCTCGATACAGGTATAAAACAGCTTTTCTGCCTCGTATGCCGTATGAGGTTTGCTTTCGAGTTCGTTATATATAGGATTTCCGTTTTTTTCGGGCAAAATCTCTATTTTTTCAAGGCGAAATTTTTTCATATCGTTCTCCTTCCACAACAGTTAATTTTAGCACTAAGCCCAAAATTTTTCAACGGTATCGTTATATAAAAATAAAAATTATGGAAAACCGGCAAGAAAAAGCGAAAGCGAGTTCAAAAAACACGCTTTCGCTTTTATTTTAATAAAATCAGTTTTCTTTGCCGGTTTCATCGGACGAATTTTTCTTTTCATCCGAATCTATTTCCTTTTCCGCCTCGGAGGCTACATCCTTTGTAAGATATTTCTTTTCGTTGCTGAAATTATCTTCAAGGTCTTTTACCGCCTCGTCCGCGTTTTTATCATCGACGGCTTCCGTTTTGTCTTTTTCGGCAGTCTCGTTTTTATTTTCAGCTTTTTCACTCTTCGGCTCATAAGGGGGAAGAGTTCCGCCCTCCATGAGAGTTTTAAACTGATCGGCATCTATCTTTTCACGCTCAACAAGAGCCTTTGCAACGGCGTGGAGCTTATCAATGTGCTCGTTTAAGATGGATTCTGTACGGTCATAAGCCTTGAGAATTATCTTCTCGACCTCTTCATCTATCTCGCAGGCAACCGCCTCGGAGTAATTGCGCATATGGTTGTAATCTTTTCCGAGGAAAACTTCGTCGTTTCCTGTTCCGAAAGTAATCGGTCCGAGTTTTTCACTCATACCGTATTTGGTTATCATCTTACGAGCCGTATCGGAAGCTCTTTCAATATCGTTGGACGCACCCGTTGAAATATCGTTGAATATTATCTTTTCGGCAACACGTCCGCCGAGAAGTCCGACTATATCGTCAAGCATACGCGACTTCATAAGATGCATTTCGTCCTTTTCGGGCTGATACATGGTAAAGCCGCCTGCCATACCGCGGGGAACAATCGAAATATGTGTTACGGGATCCTTATGCTCAAGATAATATGAGGTTACTGCGTGACCTGCCTCGTGATATGCGGTAATTTTCTTGTCGCGTTCCGTCATACGGTGCGACTTCTTTTCTGTTCCGACAAGGACTTTCATTGCAGCCTCTTCGATGTCGGGCATTGTAATGGCTTTCTTTTTACGCCTTGCCGCCAAGAGAGCAGCCTCATTAAGCAGGTTCTCAAGATCGGCACCCGTAAATCCGACAGTCTGTGACGCAATGGATCTCAAATCCACATCGGGACCCAAGGGCTTGCGTTTTGCGTGAACTTTAAGAATTGCCTCTCTGCCGTCAATATCGGGATATGAAACGGTTACCTGACGATCAAAGCGTCCGGGTCTTAAAAGTGCGGGGTCAAGTATATCCGGGCGGTTTGTTGCCGCTATTACTATTACACCCTGATTTTCGCCGAAACCGTCCATTTCAACAAGCAGCTGGTTAAGGGTTTGTTCACGTTCATCGTGACCGCCGCCCATACCTGCGCCTCTGTGACGTCCTACGGCATCAATTTCATCTATAAAGATTATAGACGGAGCGTTCTTTTTGGCCTGCTCGAAAAGGTCACGGACTCTCGACGCACCTACGCCGACATACATTTCAACGAAGTCCGAACCCGATATTGAGAAAAACGGAACACCCGCTTCACCCGCAACCGCTTTTGCGAGAAGAGTTTTACCGGTACCGGGAGGACCTACAAGAAGCACACCTTTCGGTATTCTTGCGCCGAGCGCATTAAATGCCGACGGATTTTTAAGGAATTCAACTATCTCTTCGAGTTCTTCTTTTTCTTCATCGGCTCCCGCTACGTCGTCAAAAGTCTTTTTCTGCTTGCCGTCGTTGGCGTCTTTAACCCTTGCCTTACCGAATGAGAGTGTACGGTTATTCTCATTTTGGAACGACTGATTCATTTTGCGGAACATCAGCAGCATAATGACGGTCAATACAATCATTATGACAACCGTGGGTAAAAGACTTACAAGCCACGAACCCGAATTGCCCGACTTATAATCCATTTTTATCTGGTTATCGGGATTTTGCTTATTATATTCAACAACGCTGTCGTGAATATCGTCAACAAACATTGAAACATTCGGTACGGTATATTCATAAGTTGTTTCGTCGTCGCCGAATAACTTGTACTCCAAGCTTCCGCTCGAAAGATTCAAAGTGTACTCGGACACCTCGTTATTTTCAAACAAATCAACTATTTCGTAATACTGCTTTTTGTCTCTCTGGGTATTGCCCATTGTTGCGTAAATCGCAATACACATGACAAATATCAGCGGGATTACGATATAGGGAGCTATTGTTTTCCAGTCAATTTTTTTCAATTCACTAATCACTCCTCAGAGTTGTAATTTTGTGTTATAAGCTGTTATTTTTCATAAACCTGGGGTTTTAATATACCGACATACGGAAGATTTCTGTACTTCTCGTCGTAATCGAGACCGTAACCGACAACAAAAGCGTCGGGAATTACGGCACCGCTGTAATCTGCCTTGAGATCTACGAGACGGCGCTCGGGTTTATCGAGCAAAGTACAAATCTTAAAGCTTGCCGGATTGCGGCGAAGAAGAATATCTTTAAGATAACTTAAAGTTTTACCGCTGTCGAGGATATCCTCGACTATAAGCAAATCGGCACCCTCTACAACATTTGTGTCGAGGTCCTTGATTATTTTTACAACGCCGCTTGTTGAAGTGCCCGAACCGTAGCTTGATACCGACATAAAGTCTATACAGCACGGAATATCGATGGCGCGCATAAGGTCGCCCATAAATACAACAGAGCCCTTTAAAACGCTGACCAAAAGTAATTTTCTGCCGCTGTCGCGGTAGTCGTCGCTGATCTGCTTACCGAGTGACGTAACAATTTCCTTTAATTTTTCCTCCGACAAGAGAACGCTCTCAATGTCATTCTTATAGTCTACCTTCATTATTCTCCCCCATTAAACCGGTTATAATTAAAAATCTGTTTGTGTATTTATTGACGCGAAATTCCGACGAAGTACCGAATCCCTCAACCCAAACGGTTTTTTCACCGCTACAGACGACAGGGACGCAAATTCTTTTTTGCGGCGGTATTTTCGCTTCATTAAACAGCTTTTTAAGCGTCTTTGTATTCTTTCTGCGCGCAGAAGAAAACTTGTCGCCCTCTTTTCTGCTTCTCACCGAAAGAACATCGCCTATTTTATCACAATCCACGGCATTATCCAATAGTACTTTATTAAGATTTTGTAAATCTTTTTGAGTGAAAGTCTGAATTTTAAGTTTACCGTACGGGAATTCCACAATGCCGTCTTTTACATTGAACGTTACGGAAAACGGTAAATTCTCCTCTACTTTTTCGGAAAGGACGAGCGAACCGTCCCTGTGAGCGAGTATTGTTTTACCGGGCAAGGTTATGCTTTTAGCCGTGCCTACCACATTTTCGGCATTATATATATGGACTGCGGATATATCTTTTTTTATGTTTTCGTTTAAAAACCTCATTAAAATCCTGCGGCGCAATGCCTTGGGATAACTCAAAAGTTTTTCTTCGTCTAAGCCGAGCGAGGTTTTACATTCCGAATATTTAAGCTCTGTGATTTCTTCTATCAGCTTTTCGTCATCCGCCGCGTTTTCCGTAAGTCGGGAAAAAGCCGAAAAAACCGATGGATTCATTTTTTGCAGAGTCGGAAAAACAACGTTTCTGATAATATTTCTCTTGTATTCGTTTTGAAGATTTGTACTGTCGGTAACAAAATCAAGAGAATTTTCTTTACAGTACAATTCAATTTCGTCGCGCGAGGTCATAATGAGCGGTCTTATTATATTGCCGCGTATAGGCGGTATGCCGCAAAGCCCCTTGCAGCCCGTTCCGCGTACAATATTCAAAAGTACGGTTTCGGCGCTGTCATTAAGATTGTGCGCCGTTGCGATTTTTGCGTTTTCGCCTGCCGTATTTTTAAAACACTCATATCTTATTCGCCTGCCGCACTCCTCCTCGCTCTCGCCCGTCTTTTTACACTCAAGCGGTATGTCGAAGCGGAATACGGTCAATTTTATTCCCAAGCTTTTACAAAAATCCGAACAAAATTTTTCATCTCGTAAAGCCTCTTCGCCGCGTATACCGTGGTTTACGTGAACGGCTTCGACTTCAAGCGAAAGCGAGTCCATGAGTGAAACAAGAGCATGAGTAAGGCACACCGAATCCGCTCCGCCGGAAAGCCCCACGACGATTTTATCGCCGTAAGACAGCATATCGTATTTTTTTGTTGCCGATAATACATCACGGTTCATTTCTGTTGTACTCCGCGGTTGTAAACAAAGTATACTGACCGTTCCAGTTAAGGTCTACGTCGGTAGTGCCGCCGTGACGGTTTTTTGCTATTATGACCTGTGCCTTATTTTCGTCGGCAACTACATTTTCGCCCTTATCCTCATCGAAATACGATTCACGGTACAAGAGTAAAATTATATCGGCGTCTTGCTCTATTGAACCCGATTCACGAAGCTCCGACATAGTGGGCTTATGGTCCTTGCCCTTGCCGGACGCCGACTGACGGTTCAGCTGTGAGCAGGTGACCACGGGTATTTTAAGGTCTTTTGCCATCAGTTTTAAGCTTCTTGTGATTTCCGCTACCTCCTGCGCACGGTTATCGGTGCGCTTTGTGCCTGTCATAAGCTGAAGATAGTCGATAATTACAAGGTCAACATCTTTAAGGCGACGCACTCTTGCCTTCATTTCGGGGACGGTTATATTTGACGTATCGTCAAAATACAGCTCTGCCTTTGAAAGCGCGTCGGAGCACGTGGCAATTCTGACCCACTCTTCGGGAGAAATGTCGCCCGTTCTCATTTTTGAACTTTCAATTCTCGCTTCGGTGGCAAGAATACGCTGTGCAAGCTGCTCTTTTGACATCTCAAGTGAAAAGAAAAGAACCTTTTTACGCGAAGTAACCGCGGCATTGCGTGCGATATTCAGCGCGAAGCTTGTTTTACCCATTGCAGGACGTGCACCGATAAGAACAAGGTCGGATTTATTAAGTCCCGTCATATATTTATCGAGCACGGAAAATCCCGTAGGAATGCCCTTTCGGTCCTTACCCTCGGGAGTTGAAAGCAACGTCACGTTGGGGATAACGTCATTTATCACTATGTCGCCGAGCTTAGTCGGTCCGTCGGTTGTTTTACCCTGACGTATGTTATATATGCGCTGTTCCGCCGAATCGAGTATAGTCTCGGCATTATCGGATTCCTCCGAGCATTGATGAAGTATATCGTGCGAAACAGCCATAAGTTCACGCAGCGTGAACTTTTCCTTAACGATTTTGGCGTAGTTCATAACATTCGCCGTCGACGGTACAGCCTGTGCAAGCTGAGCTAAGTAATTTTTGCCGTCTGCATCGTTATAGACCTCGTTCTTTTTGAGTTCCTCAAGAACTATTAACGGGTCTATCTTTGAGCCGAGAGCGTCAAGCGTCACAATAACGGAATAGATATCGCGGTGCTGCGGAATATAAAAATGCTCTGCTTTGAGCACCGTCATTACGTCCGAAAGACATTGCGGGTCAATAAGTATAGAACCCAAAACAGCCTGTTCCGATTCAAGCGAATACGGCTCTGTTAAATTGTCAAAAGACAGGTTGTCCATTTATTTCACATCCGGTTATGTTTTATTCTCCGACTTCAACGTAAAGCTTTGCGGTAATTCCGTTGTAAAGCTTTACTTCAGCCGTATATGTGCCGAAATTTTTGATGTCTGCCATAGACATCTTACGCTTGTCAACGGTAACGCCGAGCTGTTTGCCGACTGCCTCGGCAGCCTCTTTAACCGTAACCGAGCCGAAGAGCTTGCCGTTTTCGCCGGCTTTGGCTTTTAATTTTACGGTCTTTCCGTCAAGCTTTGCTTTTGCTTTATTTGCATTTTCGATTTCGACCTCTATTTTATGCTGCTTGGAAGACTCGCTGTTGCGAAACTCCGTGAGAGTTTGAGCATTAGCCTCAACCGCAAGGCCCTTGGGGAAAAGGAAATTACGGGCATAACCGTCGGACGCCTTGACTTTTTCGCCGGCTTTGCCGAGACCCTTTACATCCTTTTTAAGAATGACCTCCATATTTATCAATCCTCGTATAATAAAGTAGTAGTTTTTAGTGTCCCTCTCCAAGGACATATGCTAC
>ERZ808242.230-NODE-230-length-42496-cov-8.502839_pt1 | contig 42496 bp, 41 predicted proteins | sample MGYA00521244_ERZ808242 | MGnify/ENA primary metagenome ERZ808242 (study PRJEB31516, sample SAMN03275573) | gut metagenome | biome: mammalia-associated habitat; material: feces | host: Papio cynocephalus | place: Kenya | collected 2012-07-27 ... | reverse complement strand
GTGGTTTCTGGGCTTTCAGCCCCGATATCTTTTTCGGTGCTACTTGTTGGTTGCGGGGACAGGACTTGAACCTGCGACCTCCGGGTTATGAGCCCGACGAGCTACCAACTGCTCTACCCCGCGATATTAAGTTGTGCCCTCTTTCAGAGTGCCTAACCATTATATTATCATTATATGCGTTTGTCAAGTGTTTTATTTGCATTTTATATCTTTTGAAAAGATGCAAGGGCTTTGCATAGCTCGGTGGAGGAATTCGGTTTAGCTTTATATGGTAGGTTTAATATCCGCCGCGAGTAAAATTTTATGTCTGAGAATGCATTTGCAGAAGCAGAAAAATGATGCGCTTTTTGCAAATGTCCGCTTCATTGAGCTTTAAAAGGCGGCGGTCATCTCAAAATAAGAGCCGCCGCACTTTGTAATTTTTTCAGTTCTGAAAATTTATTTGCTCGTCTTTTACGGGCGAATAACGTATCAAAGCGGAAGAATCGAGATTTTCGCGGTGCATATCAACAGCCGAAATTTGATGATTGTCATACGTTGTGTAATAGTAAATTCCTTTATCCGTGTTGCAACATGATGAGTAAATCGTAATTTCGTATTTGCCGCTTTCAAGCTTGCAGCAGCCTCTCGGCTGGCTTACCGAATTTAGAATATGAAAGAATTGACTTACGCTTTTTTCTTCGGTTTTTTCCGAAACGGAGTTCGCTTTGACAAACGCCGCTCTGACAAACCTCGACTGCGAAGAGAGATCTCCTGGGAGCCCGAGCGCGCCCATACCGCGCGAATAAGTCGTGAGATTCATATCGGGAGCAAATGTGTTTTTGGGGTCTGCCGCGCTGAGACTCATATAGTTGTTTAAATTTTGAAGCTGCATATCAAACGGCGGATTGTTTGTGAGAACCCCTACGGGATTTTCATATATTTTAATGCCGCCTTTTACCGATTCAACGGTTATGCAGCCGTCCTTGTCGGCTATTATCCAATGGAGCTGTGCGGCAGGGAGCGACTCATTATATGGCGTGTCTGTGATATTCACGTTTGTGAGCAGCTCTTTCGCCTCTTTTATATTGCCGCACCTGCATAAGAGCCACGGGATAAATTCAAATTGCGCTACATTGTATTTGCCGCTTTGCTCCGAATTGTAGCAGGCGTTGCCCACAAAATTAAGACCTGCCGCCGCAAGACCCTTTTCATTGACCGCATCGTAGTAGAGCGGATAATTGTCAAAAACATAAGCCATACCTATTATGGCATAGTGACTACCGAGAGATTCCGTGAATTTAAAGTTAAAAGGGTAATTTCGCGGCGTCACGGTAATTTCGTCTCCGTATGAAAATTCATAGTCGAGCGTGCGGCCGAAATAAAAATCATTTGTTTTGTATGTTGCTGCGGTACACATATTAAGTTCTCCCGAAATATTTGATTTTTACAGAAAAAATGCTATACTTATGCTTGTCCGAAAAAACGGAACACTTAAAATATAAATTATAATTGTTTTAATATTATGAACTTTATGAAAACAGATTATGAGTTGAAAAGGTCAAAAAGAAAAACTCTGTCGCTTACCGTGACAAAGGATTTAAAAGTAAGCGTAAAGGCGCCTATCGGTTGCCCTCAAAAAACGATAGACGACTTTGTTTTATCACATGAAAAATGGATAAACGAGCATATCGAAAAGCAAAAGAGCCGTCTTTCTCTTGAAAAAACACTTGACGAAAAGAGAGTGTCGGAGCTTCGCGCGCTTGCCGCCGCTGAATTGCCGCGCCGCGTAGAATATTACAGCGGAAAAATGGGACTTTACCCGACAAGCGTAAAAATAACCTCAGCCGCGACGAGATTCGGTTCGTGCAGCGGTAAAAATTCGATATGCTTTTCATTCAGGCTTATGCTTTATCCGCCGGAAGCCGTCGATTACGTTGTTGTGCACGAGCTTGCGCACATTAAGGAAAAGAACCATTCGGCAAGGTTTTACGCCCTCGTGGAAAAGTATATGCCGGATTACAGGGAGAGGGAAAAGCTGCTTAAAAAAACACCGAAGCTTTGATTTACAAGGCTTCGGCATTTTTATTTTACATTGAAAATGTCTTACGCATTTCTTCCTGTCTGCCGCAGCAAAATCTGCCCTCGGGGCAAGATGAAATGAAACAGCTCGGACCGTAGAATTTGAAAATTCCCGGAGCGGCTTTTCTTAAAAGCTCGAGAGCCTCTACTGCATGCGCTCTGATTTCCCACTGAGCTCGCGAGCAGGTGCGCAGCTTCATAAATGTCAGTAATTCGCGGGCATTCATGGTTGTGACTATATCGAGTGTGTTGCCGCTGAGAAGATAGTATACAAGGCTTTCTTCGCTTTTGCCGAGAGCGCGAAGTCTCTCGTATTCGGCGGCATTTTCTTTAAATGCGTTTTCATATTTAAGAAGCAGCTCCGGGTCTTTTTTGACCGATTCGGGGACGATGTGCCTCGTTCTGTCGGTCCTTGTAAGCTCGGGAATTTCTATGCTCTGCATTCTGTGACGTGTGAAGTGAGTTATTCCGGAGAGCGAAACGTCGTTAAAACGAAGAGTAAAGTTTGCGGCTTCAAGCGCTCTCGGTCTTGAAGAGTGCACAAGGCTGTAGGTTATTTTATCGGCAACCGCGCCGTCCGATAAAATGCGGTCTGTATCCTCGGTTGACGCATTGGTGTAAGAGATGAGCGCGCTTCTCTGAACATTTTTTTCGGCGTCGCCCGTGTATGAGAGAAGTTCGACCTTCTTTCCGTTTGTGCGGCGCGGAACATCACCGATAAACGAGAGGTCGGGGTTATCGGGCATATAGTTTTTACTGCGCTCGTCGAAGCCCGTCATTATGCCGGGAGTGAGTTTTTCAGCCTGCTCTTTTAATTCGCGCCCGAGTTTTGCAATTTCGGGGTATTTGCTGCCTCTGCCGTAGAGCATGGCTTTTAACAGGTGCAAAAATTCACGCCCGTTTATGCTGCAAAAGAAGTTGGAAAAAAGGCAGTACGGCAAGAGAAATCTCGCGTCCTCTTTGGGTACGCCCGCTTCGCAGAATTCGCTGTACAGACCGAAAAGCTTTGCCATATGGCTTTTGTAGTTTTCGTCCGCATCATCGGGAACAAAAAATCCCGCGTCGGAAAAATCAACGTATCTGCGTGATTTTACGGTGAATGAAGCGAGTCTGAATTCGATGACGAATTGCTCGACAACCGCCGTGACATTCTGAAAGGCGAGATTAAAATATGTATGCTCCACTACCGAATTGTGACCGGAGCGCGTGACCTTGTCGATAAGCTTTGCGTTTTTTTCGCAGTCCTGCGATTTTTGCCATATGCCGAGTGCGGTGCCCTCCTGCGTAGATACTCTGCCGCCGGCTGAGGTTACTTTTTCTCCGCAGTCCGAAAGGCCTATTATAAATGCTCCGCTTTTATTCAAATCCAAATTATCAAGATTCATTTTGTGCGTATGCCCCTTTTTGATATTTTGTAATATTTTATCACATTATATCGGTTTAGGCAATTTGGAATATTGTGCATTTTTTGTTGTAAAAAATGTAATTGTTTGCTATAATAATTTAGATTAGATATGTAAAAGGGGTAAAAGGTATGTCCTGCAAACTTATAGTTATTGAGGGCCTTGACGGAAGCGGTAAATCAACTCAAACGGAGCTTCTTCAGAAAAACCTTGCCGCTCTTTCGGTCGATACAAAAAGAATTAAACTGCCGGATTATGATGACCCGTCAAGTACGCTTGTCAGAATGTATCTCGGCGGCGAATTCGGAAACGACCCGTCGTGCGTCAACGTCTATGCGGCGTCATCGTTTTATGCGGTGGATCGCTATGCGAGTTACAGCCGTCATTGGAAAGAGGATTATCTTTCGGGTAAGGTCATTTTAGCCGACAGATATACTTCGTCGAACGCCGTTCATCAGGCGGTAAAACTGCCGCAGAGCGAGTGGTGCGACTACATTAAATGGCTCTGCGATTACGAATATGTAAAGCTTGCCGTGCCGAAGCCCGATAAGATTATATATCTTGATATGCCCGTTGACGTGTCACAGCGCCTTATGACAAAGCGCTACGGCGGCGACGAGGTGAAAAAAGACGTTCACGAGGCAAATGTCGAGTATTTGCGTCGGTGTGCAAAAGCGGCGGCATTTGCCGCGGAAAAGATGGGCTGGGAGACCGTGGTTTGCTCCGAAAACGGCGAGCCGCGCCCTATAGCCGATATAAGCGAAGAAATATTGGATATAGTAAAAAAAGAACTTGGTTTAGGAGAATAATTTTGCTTGAATTCAGAAAACCCGAATTATCGGACAGGTCTTGGGTAATGGGCGTAATGGAAAGTTCCGGCGATATGGCTTGCGAGTATTGCTTCGGTAACCTTTATATATGGGCGCCCGTGTATGAAAATACGATTTGCGAGTATGACGGTATGTTTTTGGCACGCGACGGTATAGGCGATCCGATGTATCTTTACCCGTGCGGCGACGGCGATAAAAAGGCTGCCGTAAACGAGCTTATACGTTATGCCGAAAATCACGACGGCGCGCGTTTTACCATGTACTGCCTCACTCCGTCAAATGTCCGTGAGCTCGAAGATATGATGCCCGGAAAGTTTGAGTTTACCGAGATGAGGAAATTTGCCGATTACATTTACAACACCACCGATCTTATTGACCTTGCCGGAAGGAAATACCACGGCAAGCGTAACCATATATCTTACTTTAAAAATAATCACGATTGGCATTTTGAGCCGATAAACGACGGCAATATGCAATCCTGCCTTGAGATGAACAAAAAATGGGAGTCCTTAAACCGTGAAAAGGACCCTAATGAAATAGATAACGAGCTTGAGGCCATAAAGCGCGCGTTCTCGAATTTTGATGAGCTCGGATTCAAAGGCGGGGTTTTATATGCCGACGGCGAGGTTGTGGCTTATACTCTCGGCGAAGAGCTGAACAGCTCGGCTTTTTGTACACATATAGAAAAAGCGTATGCTTCGGTTCGCGGAGCTTACCCGACGATAAACCGCGAATTTGCGGCTAATATGCTTGCTAATTATAAATTTATAAACCGTGAGGACGACACGGGCAGCGAGGGTCTTCGTAAGGCAAAGCTCTCGTATTACCCGGAGATACTTTTGCAGAAGTACCGCGCCTTTTATAAGGGATAAGTTATGGAAATTCGGCTTTCTTCACCGAAATACAAGAAAAAGATGTATTCGCTGTGGCAGGAGTGCTTCGGCGACGATAATGAAACGATTGATATGTTTTTTAAAAACAGCTTTTCTTATGAAAATGCGGTTATCTGCACCGAGGGGCAGGAGGTTGTGTCTCAGCTATTTTTGCTTCCGGAAAAGCTTTCAATCGCGGGAAGAGAATATCCGTCGTACTATATTTACGCCGCCGCTACCGCAAAAAAATACAGAAAACGCGGCATAATGGGTTCGGTGCTGGAATTTGCCGCCTCGCTTGCCGCCGACAGAAAAGCGGATTATCTGTTTTTGGTTCCGGCGTCGGAGCACCTTTTTGATTACTACGAAAAATTCGGCTTTTATAAAGCCGTCTGTGCCGAAAAAACCGTCTTGAAATTGACAGGCGGTGCGCCGCTCGACATTAAAGGCGCCGAGCCGTCGGATATAAAAAAGGCGGCTCTTAAAAGAGAAGAGCTTTTAAAAGGCGTAAACCGCGTTGTGTGGCGAGAAAACGAAATAGAACTGTTTTCGGAATTTCTCGGCGACGACGGCAAAATAGTTTTCGGAGACGATTTTTATGTCTCGTACAGTCCGGCTGAAAGCGGCGTTTTTGTCACGGAGCTTCTTTGCGACGGAACATATGAAAACGTTTTGGACGTTTTGAAAAAAACGGGCGAAAATACGTTTTTTGTCTCTGTGCCCGAGGAAAAAGCCGCCGAATTAAAAAATTGCAAACGCACCGCCGTCGGTATGATAAAAAATATCAACGGCGAGAGGATAAATGACAGCGTGTATATAGGGATAACGCTGAATTGAAGACTTAAAGAAAGGATTGCCGCATTCCCGTGCGGCGGTAGAAAAAATGATTTATGTTTTTCTTGCGGACGGCTGTGAAGAGATAGAAGCTCTCACCCCTGTCGATGTGCTCAGAAGGGCAAAAAAAGACGTTAAGGTCGTAGGCGTCGGTAAAAAAACAATAGTTTCGTCTCACAACATCGCAATCACCTGCGACGCCGACACTTCACAGGTTCTTCCGGGTGAAGATATTGAGGCGGTTGTTTTGCCGGGCGGTATGCCGGGCACTTTAAATCTTGAAAAGTCGGAAAGGGTAAATGAATTTATCGACCGTGCTTCAAAAGACGGAAAGCTTATCTGCGCCATTTGCGCGGCGCCGTCGGTGCTCGGCCATAAAAATCTGTTAAGCGGCAAAACCGCAACCTGCTTCCCCGGCTTTGAAAAAGACCTTTACGGCGCTGTTGCCACGGGCGCGCCAGTAGAGCGCGACGGAAACATAATAACCGCGCGCGGAATGGGTGTGGCTCTCGAATTCGGACTTAAAATAGCCGAGGCGCTTTGCGGCAGTGACGTTGCCGAAAACATAAAATCTTCTGTTCAAAGCGAGTGATAAAAATGACGGCTCAAAGTGAGGATAAAGCGTATTTAAGAAGGCGCGCCAAAGAGTACAGAGAGTCGCTTCTGCCGGAAGAAAAGGCGAGACTTGACAAATCCGTTACGGACAACTTGTTTGCCCTCAGCGAATTTAAAAATGCGAAAACAGTTTTGTGCTATGTGTCGTCTTCACGCGAGGTTGACACATCGTGTATAATTAAACAGGCGGTGCTTTCGGGCAAAACCGTTGCCGTGCCGAGGTGCCTTGACGCTTTCGGGCATATGGAGTTTTGCCGTATAGACTCGTTTTTTGACCTTGAACCCGGGGCGTTCGGCATAATGGAGCCGAACCCGTCATGCGAAATTATGACCTCGTTTGACGGCGGTATATGCATAGTGCCGGCTCTTGTGTTCTCCGAGGACGGATACCGCATAGGCTTCGGAAAAGGCTACTACGACAGGTTTTTAAAGTCGTTTTCGGGCACCAAAATAGGCCTTGTTTATGAAGAGCAGATAGTAGGAAGAATTCCGCACGACAGCTATGATATTAAATCCGACATAATCGTTTCGGATAAGACAGTACACAGAGTTTAATGAAAGGAGGAGCGCCCATGGATGACAATAAAAGATCTCCGGAGGATTCGTATAAAGACCTTTTGGATATTTATGCGCGTGAGGAAGACGAGCAGAAAAGACCCGAACTCAAAAATATGGTTGAAAGAAACCGTAAGAGCGGCAAAAAGCCTTTTAAGCTCGAAATAAAAGACCTTGACTCCGAGTTTACCGACGCTCCGCAAAAAAGACCGCCTGTCAGACGCGATATGCCCATACATCACAGTGCCGATGTGCCGGAAAGGCATAACGCCCACAATGCTCACAAAAGACCGACAGAAAAGCACAAAATTCATAAAAGACCGCCCGAAAAAACCGGTACGGCGTCGCGCGGCATAAGCTACGACGATGAATTCGGACCGATAATTACGCGCGGCGGCAGAAGCGGCGGAAATGCCGCCTCTTTCGGCAATACGTCACGCGGATATATGCCTGAAACTGAAAACGCAAGACAGGGCGCCTCTCATAAAAGACCCCCGATAAAAGGGATAAAGGGCAACGAAAAAGAAATTGCCGTGAGGATTGCCGCGTATTTTGTAAGAAACAAAAAAACGTGGATAACAATAGCAGTTTGCGTTGTATGCGCAATTTGTCTGTCCTCGTATCTCATAAGCTGTATGAACGACGTTTTGGCAATACACCGCGACAGCGAAACCGTTGTGTCCGTTACAATCCCCGCCGAGACCAACACGAGCGACGTTATAAATATATTAAAAGACAACGGGCTTATAAAGCACAAGCATTTTTGCAAGATGTTTGCAAAGATAATGAAATACCGCGACGACAACTATATGTCGGGCATTTACTATATAACGAAGTCGATGGGCGTTGAAAAAATGCTTTCGACTTTTAAATCACCTCCGTCCACGGGCGAAACCGTGCGGCTTTCGTTCCCCGAGGGCTATACGGTAGACCAGATAGTCGAAAAGCTCGAAAAATATGAGGTCTGCTCCGCCGACGCCATCTATAAGGCCATGAGAGAGGTTGACTTCAGCAGCGAATACACCTTTATTAAGAATGAACCGAATAAAGAGCAACGTTACAGGAGCCTTGAGGGTTATCTCTACCCCGATACGTATGATTTCTATAAGGGTGAAAACGCCTCGAGCGTTATAAGGACTTTCCTTAACAACTTCCAGAAAAAGTGGACGGATGATTATCAGAAAAAAGCCGACGCGCTCAATATGTCGGTTGACGATATAATAAAGCTTGCCTCCATTATAGAAAAAGAGGCTGCCGATGCGACGCAGATGCCGCTTGTCTCGTCGGTACTTCACAACCGTCTCAATAAGCCGGGGCTTTATCCGTCGCTTCAGTGCGACTCCACGGCGGACTATATTAACGATTATATTGCGAAGAATGTTACAAACGCTACGGAACTCGCTTCCTACACCTCGCGTTACAGCACATATAAGTGCGAGGGCTTGCCCGTGGGCGCTATCTGCAACCCCGGCGACGACTCAATAAACGCGGCGCTGAATCCCGCAAAGACCGATTACTACTTCTTCGCACACGACAACAATAAGAAGATTTATCTTGCGAAAAACGATTCGGAGCGTCAGGCAAATAATATTGCCATACTCCAAGCCAACCAAAAATCGGCAAAATCAACTTCGCAGTAACTTACCAGAGGAGCAATATGAAAAAACGACCCGAATTACTAAGTCCGGCAGGCGATTTTGAACGCTTTGAGGCGGCTTTGCGCTTCGGAGCGGGCGCCGTCTACCTTGCCGGCAGTTCATTCGGTATGCGCGCAGGTCCGCAAAATTTTCCCGAAGAGGATCTTATAAAAGCGGTAAAAAAAGCGCATGATAAGGGCGTTAAAATTTACCTCACGCTGAATACGCTTCCGCGAAACAGCGAGATACCGCTTTTGCCGGACTTTATAGAGGTGACGGCAAATGCCGGGGTGGATGCATATATTGCAGCCGATATAGGCACTATGGCATACTGCAAAAAGTATGCGCCGTCGGTACCGCTGCACGTTTCCACGCAGGCGGGCATAGTAAATTACCTCACGGCAAACGAGTTTTATAATATGGGTGCCGAGCGAATAGTTACGGCGCGCGAGCTCTCTCTCTCCGAGATTGCCGAGATAAGAGCCAAAACCCCGAAAGAGCTGCAAATCGAGTGCTTTGTACACGGCAGTATGTGTATGTCGTTTTCGGGCAGATGTCTTTTGTCAAACTATCTGACAGGTCGCGACGCAAACCGCGGCGAATGTGCTCAGCCGTGCCGCTGGCAGTATGCGCTTATGGAAAAAACGCGCGAGGGCAGATATTTCCCGATAAACGAAGAAGAGGACGGCACGTATATATTAAACTCCGAGGATATGTGTATGATAGAACACATTCCGGAGCTTATAAATGCCGGAATCGACAGCTTTAAAATAGAGGGCAGAGCAAAATCCGCATATTATACGGCGGTTATAACAAATGCCTACAGAGCGGCAATTGACGCTTATATGAGCAGCGAGTCGGGCAGCTTCGTTTTACCCGAGTGGATACTTGACGAAGTACGCAAAGTAAGCTACCGCGACTACTGCACGGGCTTCTATTTCGATTCGCCGCACGAAAAAGCGAATATCAGTTTTGAGGGCGGTTACCGCCGCGAATGGGATGTTACGGCGGTTGTCGAAAATTGCATTGACGGCTTTATTTACTGCGAACAGCGTAACAAATTTTTTAAGGGAGAATTGCTTGAGAGCCTTGAGCCGGGCAAAAAGCCGCAAACGTTTACGGCGGAGGAGCTCTTTGATGAAAACGGCGAGCCCATAGACAGCACGCCTCGGGCTATGATGAAATTTAAAATACGCTCCGATTTAAAATTTGCCCCCGGAACAATTCTCAGAAAACAAAATACGAAATAAAACACGCGCTTCCGTTCAATAATAGAACGGGAGCGTATTTTGTTTTTTGAGGTGAATTATGAGCAAGCGGATTTGTTTTCTATTCTTTTTGCTGTGTCTGTCGTTCGGCGTGCTTTTTGTAAAAATTGCAGGGCTTTGCGGCGGCAATGTGTCTGATGTCGCCGCGTCAAAAAATACCGTCGGCGTAACTGTGGCTTCGTCAAGGGGCAATATTTATGACTGCAATATGCGGCAGATAGTCAACTGCGATACCGTTTTGACTGCGGCAATAAAGCCGTGCGAGGAGTCCCTTTCGTCTCTTAAAGCCCTTGTTCCCGAAAACGAAATACCGTCTGTTTACGCGACTTTGTCTCAGGGGAAAATTGCGGTTTGCGCGTCAAATGCCGTTTTTGACGAAAAAAATATCAAGACGGCGCAAACGGCGGTGCGGTACGGAGAAAACAGTCTGGCGCCGCATATAACGGGATATGTTGACGGAGACGGAAACGGCGTTTCTGGAATTGAAAAGTGTTACAACAATGTACTTCTGTCGTATTCGGGAACTCTGAAGGCAAGGTGCGGTGCGGCGGCTTCGGGGAAATTGCTTGAGGGTGCGGAGATTACATTTTTTAAGGACGGGTATATGTCGGCGGGCGGAGTGGAGCTTACCGTTGACAGAGACATACAAAAGCTGTGTGAATCGGCTCTCGGGGAATTCGGCATCGACCGCGGAGCGGTTGTCGTTCTTGACAGCGCCACTTCCGAAATAAGGGCTATGGCGAGCGCGCCGACATTTGACCGAAACGCACCCGAAAAAAGTCTTAATGACCCATCTTCGCCGTTTTTAAACAGGGCGGTAACTCCGTACTCCGTAGGCTCGGTTTTTAAGGCGGTTGTTGCCTGTGCCGCCGTCCAAAACGGTATACCGACCGATCTCAGCTTTGTATGCACCGGAAAATATATCCTGAACGGCGATATTTCGTTCGGCTGCTTCAAAAAGACGGGTCACGGAAATATGAATATGTATTCGGCTATGGCGGAGTCCTGTAATCCGTATTTCATAAATCTCGCGCTTAAAACCGGCAAGGAAAGCATCTGCGCAATGGGCGAAAATCTCGGGCTCGGTCAAAAAATCGAGCTTGTGGACGGCTGGGAGACAAAGCCCGGCATTATGCCGTCCGCCGACAGCCTGATTTCTGATGCGGATTTGTGCAATCTTGCATTCGGTCAGGGTAAATTGCTCGCTTCGCCGCTGCAAATGTCCGCCGTGTATGCGGCTGTGGCAAATAACGGAGTGTATCGTGCGCCCTCTCTTATGAAAGCCGTAATAGACGAGAACGGAAAGGAAATCAAAAAAGCCGCGTTGCCCGTTCCGAGGCGCGTAATGAGCGTCGATACGGCAAAAACCGTCGCCGGGCTTTTACGCGAGACCGTGGTGTCGGGCAGCGGAAAAAGGGCGGAAACCGAGTATTCGGACGCCGCAGGCAAAACGGCAACGGCACAAAGCGGATGGTTTGACGAGAGCGGGAACGAAGTGACACATTCGTGGTTTTGCGGATTTTTTCCATATGATTCGCCGCGCTATGTCATCACCGTCTTTAAAGAAAACGGAGCCGGAGGCTCTTCGGACTGCGCCCCCGTGTTTAAATACATTGCCGACGGAATTAAAAGATAACTTGTGCTAATTCGGCACAAAAGCTTTATTTTCGGCTCTGTGATGTTATCATTTTCCCATAATGTATTGGGGGAACGAATATGAAGAACGAAGAGAAAAGCGCAAAACGCGGTTTTAAAATTATGACAGCCGTAATTACCGTTTGCGCCGTTTTGTGTACGGTGTTTTCCGCCGCGTCACTTGTACTGCGATACAAGGACCATATTTTGCTGAAAAAATGCGTCAATGTTGTGTCCTTCGAAAATTCGCCGAAAAACACAGATGAAAAAGACGGCTTTTATCTTGTAACCAAGGCCGCAGAGCCGGAGAGCGAATTCGATACGACGGCAAAAGCCGAGACGGAGAGCACGGCGACTTCCTCTGCCGCAGGGAAAACTTCGACCTCGCCTTCCGACGGCGGCAATTCACAAAAGAGCTCTGCCGCCGCGCAGCCCTCTGAAGGCACATATACGGTAAACGTGAATACCAAAAAAATACATTCTCCGTCATGCTCATATGCTCTGAGGACGTCCTCGGAAAACAAAAAGGAAATTTCCGCCTCGGAGCTTTCCTCGTATCTCGATAACGGTTACAGTGTTTGTTCAAAATGCAATGCCGGCAGGTAAAGCTTTGATTGTTATCAGTCGGAAATAACGGACATATCGACAAAAAGTGTCATCAAACGGCGACGCGTCAACGGCTTCGGCATTTTGCGCATAGTCATTTTCAACAATGCAAAAACCGACAAAAAAGCGTATTTAAAAGCCTTTATCTAACCGATTTTACAAAATGAAAAACAATTTTTGTGAAAAATGCAAACTAAATTTTTAAAATATCAATTTTTAGCTTGCAAAATCTTAAAAGATTGTGTAAAATACATAATATATGAATTGTGAAATTGTATAAAAATGCAGACGGGAGAATTCGTGCTGTCGTTTCGGCTTTCATCAGCGTGCGGCAGGGCTGTTTTCGCCGTAGAAAAAGAAGATAGATGGAGGTTTTATCAATGTCGAACAGATTGTTTCAGGGTATTGTGCATCAGCTTACCGACAGTATTGACCGTACTATAGGTGTTATAGACGAGTCGGGTACCATTATTTCCTGCAGCGAGCTCGGTAAGATAGGGGAGGTGCTCTCAACCGAAGTTACCGCCGTTTTTAACGGATCGGATGTTATATCGGTAGACGGCTATTCTTATAAGCCGTTCGGTGCGCGTATGCACCCCGAATATGCCGTATTTGTTTCGGGCGACGACGATCTTGCAATGAAATATCTCGCAATGCTCGCCGTAACCCTTTCAAGCATTAAGCAGTATTATGACGAAAAATACGACCGCGCAAACTTTATCAAGAACGTAATTCTTGACAACATACTGCCGGGCGATATTTACCTCAAAGCGAGAGAGCTTCATTTTAACAATGACGTGTCACGTGTTGTAATTCTTATCAGAATCACCGAGCACATAGATATTTCCGCTTATGATATAATCCAAAACCTGTTCCCGGATAAGACCAAGGATTTCGTAATAAACCTTAACGAGACCGATATCGCCCTTATCAAAGAAGTTAAGCCCAATATCGACACAAAGGATCTCGAAAAACTTGCCCGCTCTATAGCCGACGGTCTCGGAACGGAGTTTTATTCTCACGTTCTTGTAGGTATAGGCACTACCGTTGAGGGGATAAAAGATCTCGCGCGCTCTTTCAGAGAGGCTCAGGTTTCTCTTGAAGTCGGCAAGGTGTTCGACACCGAAAAGAGCATTGTCAGCTATGATAACCTCGGTATTGCGAGACTTATCTATCAGCTTCCCACAACGCTTTGCGATATGTTCTTAAAAGAAGTGTTCAAGCGCGGCTCTATCGACAACCTCGATCAGGAAACGCTCTTCACTATTCAGAAGTTCTTTGAAAACAATCTGAACGTATCCGAAACCTCAAGAAAGCTCTTTGTACACAGAAATACTCTTGTATATCGTCTTGAAAAGATTAAAAAGCTCACGGGTCTTGACCTTCGCGAGTTCGACGACGCAATAGTATTTAAAGTAGCTCTTATGGTTAAGAAATATCTCGATTCAAATCCGGTTAAGTATTAAAAACGGTAAACTGCCGTATACTGCTGCGATTTGTCAAGCTATACAAGTTTGTGCGTGGGTTTTTGTTTAAACTGCACGAATATAATTTACCATATTACAAAATGGTTACAAACTTGACGTTTCATGTTATAATTATAGGTGGTATTTTGAGTGGCTATGCTCATTTTACCGCCTATATTTTTATAGCGGTTGTTTAGTGTCTCTGCCGGTCGGCATTTTCAATTTACGGCAGAGCCAGCGGTGGGAATATTGTGAAAAGCAGAGGTATGTTCTAAGTGATTGAATTTAAAAATGTATCAAAAACTTACGACAACGGAACCGAAGCGCTTAAAGATGTCAATATCAAGATAAACGACGGAGAATTTGTCTTCGTAGTCGGCTCATCGGGAGCAGGCAAGAGTACGTTCCTCAAGATAATGATGCGCGAGCAGGTGCCCAACAGCGGTTCTGTTGTCATTAACGGTTATCATCTTAATAATTTAAAGAAAAAAGAGATTCCTCTTTTCAGAAGGACTCTCGGTATAGTATTTCAGGATTTCAGACTTATCCCGACTATGACGGTGTTTGACAATGTCGCATTTGCAATGCGCTGCATCGGCGCCAAAGAAAAAGAAGTCAGAAAACGCGTTCCCTATATACTCAGCCTTGTCGGGCTTGCGTCAAAGGCGCGAAATCTGCCGACGGAGCTGTCGGGCGGCGAGCAGCAGAGAGTGGCTCTCGCACGTGCGCTTGTAAACAATGCGGGTCTTATAATTGCGGACGAGCCTACGGGCAATATCGACCCCGAAATGTCTTACGAAATAGTTGACCTTTTAAACCACATAAACGCAAACGGTACCACCGTGGTAATGGTAACTCACGAGCACAACCTCGTCCGTCACTTCCACCACAGGGTTATTACGATAGAGCAGGGCTCCGTGGTTTCGGACTCCGAAGACACAGAGGCGCTTCCCGATGATTATGCCACCATCGAAAGGGACTATGCCTCCGATAAGACAAATGCCGAAAGAGCGGCGGCAGCCGCGGCTGCGGTTCAGAATATCGCGTCCTCCGAGACGGTAGAGGACCGCGTTGCCAAGAAAAAGGAAGACAGCATAAGCCCGTTTTATGTTCAGCCGAATTCGGACGCCGACCTTGAAAAGTTTATGGCTACATACGGTGTGGATTCGGATTCCTCCGATGATGACGTCGATTACTCAAAATATCTCGATGCCATTGACAAAAAGACCGGAGGTGACAACAAGTGAAAGGGACAAGCTTAAAATATCTTACGCATGAGGGCTTTCGCAATGTGTGGGTCAACCGCCTTATGTCGATAGCTTCCGTAACCGTACTTATGGCGTGCCTTATAATTATGGGCGCGGGCATAATGATATTCTTCAACATAAATACTCTTCTTGACAGCGTTCAGTCGCAAAACGTGGTAATGGTCTATGTTGCCGACGACGCCTCGGAAGACGAAACTGCGGCAGTAGGCTCGTCGCTTAATAACATAGGCAATATCGAGAGCTGTGAATTTGTACCGAAAGAAGAGGCTTTTCAGAAGCAGATACAGAGCATGGGCGGCGACTCGGCTCTGTTTGAGGGCTTTGACGAAAGTCCCCTTCCCGATGCGTATAAGGTTACTGTCAAAGATTTGTCACAGTTTGAAAACACCGTTTCGCAGATAAAGCAGATAGACAAAGTCGATTCCGTGCGTGAAAACAGCGACCTTGCAAGCAAGCTCTTGTCGCTTCGCCACGCCGTTTCAATAGTCAGCATAGGTCTCGTCGCAATGCTGTTCCTCGTTGCGGTGTTTATTATAGCAAACACAATACGCATTACGATGTTCTCGAGAAAGCTTGAAATATCCATCATGAAAGCCGTCGGCGCTACCAATTGGTTTATTCGCTGGCCGTTTATGATAGAGGGTATGATACTCGGAACAATTTCGGGCGTTGTGTCCCTCGGTGTTCTTTGGGGTCTTTATGCGATAGCCGAAAAGGCATTTTCGCAGACTCTCTCGCTTCTCGGATTTAAACTCGTGCCGTTTACCGAGTACTGGTGGCAGATACTTCTCGTATTTGTCGCGATAGGATTGTTTACAGGAGGTTTCGGAAGTCTTGTTTCGATGGGTAAATACCTGAAAGAGCAAGGGAGCGTGGTCTCTGATGACTAAAAACGGACTCAAAAGAGTTTTGAGCCTTTTACTGTCGGTAATATTCGTTTTTTGTGCGTCTTTTTTGCCGGCTTCCGCGGCGGATTCCAAGGAGGAATTGGAAAACAAAATCGCGGCTGCCGAGGCAAAGAAAAAGCAGAACGAGCAAAAAATAAAGGATTTGCAAAATAAAATCGACAGCGCCAAGGAGTCAAACGGCTATTCCTCGGATCAGATAGACGCTTTGCAGGATCAGCTTGACACGTATCAAAGTCAAATAACGGAGCTTAACGAGCAGATTGACGATAAAAACGCCGTTATAAACGACTATCAAAAAGAAATAGATTCCCTTCAAAAGAATATAGATGAGGCAAGCGAGAGCATAGAGACTCAAACAAAGACCGTAAACGATACGTATGACCTTTTAAAGGAGAGACTTCGCGCGGCATATATGGCAGGCGAAAATTCCACCCTTGAGGTGCTTCTCACGGCAAGCGATTACGAGAGTTTTCTCACAAGGCTTGAGCTTTTGAGCAAAACCACAAAGCACGACAGGCAGCTTATGAAATCCTTGCAGGACGATATTGCAAAGCTTAACGACACAAAGGAGCTTCTGTCGTCAAATCAGCAGGAAGTAAAGGCTAAGCAGACCGCCGTCGAGTCCGAAAAAGCGGATATCGTTTCGTCAAAATTGCAGGTGCAGTCGCTTTACAATACCGTAGATTCAAAGCAATCTACCCTTGAAAAGCAGGTTGCACAGCGAAATGCGTATATTTCATCTCTCAGCGCAGGCTCCAAGGAATTAGAAAACGAGAATAAAAAAATACAGGCTGAAAAAGACAGATACGATAAAAAGCTTGCAGAAATAGCAAAAAATGCGTCGCAAGGTTCCGGTGAATTGCCGAAACCCGGCGACAACACCGGAGGAAATACGGGCGGTTATACGGTATCTCCCAAGGGTATGATTTGTCCGCTTCAGTATTCAAACGTAACTATATCGGCAGGCTGGCATGGCTACCCGGGTCACAAGGGTATTGATTTTATCACAAGGGGTGCAACCGGCAATACATACGGTAAAGAGATCAGAGCCGCGGCGGACGGTAAGGTTCTTTCTGCGGAATATCATTCGAGCTGGGGCAATAACGTCTTTATTGACCACGGCAACGGTGTTTGCACAAGGTATGCTCATTGCAGCGTATTAAAGGTAAGCAAGGGGCAAACGGTAAAGCAGGGTCAGGTTATAGCTCTTGTCGGCAATACGGGTAACGTAAGTCCCGCGCCGACGCCGGCAAATCCGCACGCCGGGGCGCATCTTCATTTTGAGGTCTGGATAAACGGCACAAGGGTAAATCCCGCGCCGTATCTTCCGTAATTTGTAAAGGGGTAAATCCGTTATTAAAGGAGTTCTTTTTATTTTGAAGCATCAGAAGAAAGCATTTATACGCATTATTTCCGTGACGCTGATAACGGCGATACTGTTTTCGGTTACGGCGTTTTCGGGGTCGGCTTCGTCCGTGCAGGATCAGATAGACGAGCTTGAAAGCAAAATAAATGCAAATAATAATAAAATCAGCGATAATAAGGCGTCCGTAAACGATTTGCTCAATCAGATTTCCGATATGCAGGCTCAGCTTGATGTTTACAACGCCAAGATAACCGACCTTAACAAGCAAATAGCGGCAAAGGATGAAATTATCAACAACTATCAGGCGGAAATCGACAGGCTTCAAGCCGAAATAGACGCCGCAAATATTCAAATAGAAACGCAGACAGCCGCTATCAACGTAACCTATGACGTACTTAAAGAGAGACTTCGCTCGGCGTATAAAGCAGGCGAAAATTCAACTCTCGAGGTGCTTCTCGGCTCAAGCGATTACGAGAGCTTTTTGACAAGGATTGAACTTATCAGCCGTGTTTCAAAACACGATACGGAGCTTGTCAAAGGACTTCAGCAGGAAATTGACGAGCTTAATAAAACAAAAGAACAGCTCTCCTCCGATCAGCAGTCGCAGCAGGAAAAGCAGGCAAGCATTGTAAGCGAAAAAGCTGCCATAGAGTCGGACCGCGCCGAGGTCAAGAGCGTTTACGATACTCTTGACGCAAAGCAGGCACGTCTTGAAGCGCAGGTAAAGTCACTTAAATCAATGATTTTAAGTCTTGACTCGCAAAACGACGCTTATCAGGCCAAGATGGATAAACTCGAAGCGCAGTCGATTGACAATACAACGGGTTCTTCCGGTAACGGCGTACTCGCAAGCGGAATGAGCTTCCCGCTCACGTGCAATTATTACGTTTCACAGCACTACGGTCACAACGGTCACAAGGGCGTTGATCTAGCCGGAGCCCATATAAACGGTCAGCCCGTTTACGCCGTGGCAGGCGGTACGGTAATTTCCGCCTCGTATCACTCAAGCTGGGGTAACAACGTGCTTATAGACCACGGCAACGGCGTGTGGACACGATACGCGCATCTCAGCAGTATAGGCGTCAGCGCGGGTCAAACCGTATCGCAGGGTCAGTATATCGGCAAGGTCGGCTCCACCGGCAACTCCTCGGGACCACACCTTCATTTTGAAGTCTATGTAAATAAGAACCGCGTAAACCCCGAACCGTATATCGGTCTTTGATAAAACCCCCGAAAGAGAGGCGTTCGTTTGAACAGAAAAATATCATTGGGCCTTGCGCTCGCATTGATATTCGTGGCTATAGCAGGCTCCGTGGCAGGGACTATGGCTGTGTCAATGAAAATGTACAATTCAATAATCAAAGATCTCCCGAAGCGTTCGCAGACTTATTCGCTCTTAGCGGAGATAGACGACGTTATCCGTACAAATTACTACGGTGAGATTAACGAAACGCTTTTAAACGCGGATATGGCAGAGGGCTTTGCAAACGGCGTAGGCGACAGCTACAGCTATTATATGACCGCGTCCGAGTATGACGTATATAAAAACGAGATGAACGGTCAGAAAATGGGCGTCGGTGTAATTACGGCGTTTAATGAGGACGATATGTGCCTTTACGCGGCAGAGGTCTCCGACGGTTCTCCGGCGGCACTTAACAATATGTCAAAGGGCGACCGCATAGTTACCATAGATGAGGAAGAGGTCACGGTTTATAATTATAAAGAGCTTGTAAAAAAGCTTGAGGGCGAAAAGCTCTCGTCGGTAAATGTTGCATTTATCCATGACGGCAATCTCGTTGCCGCAAATATGGTAAAGGGCTACACCGCGCAGACTGTTTATTATGAGGCTGTGGGCGAGGTAGGTTACGTTAAGATAACGGATTTCTATTCCACCACCGCGTCTCAGCTCAAAAATGCCGTCAACACGCTCATAAAGCAGGGAGTCGGCGGTATTATTATAGATTTGCGTGAGGTCTCAAACGGAATCGTGGAGTATGCGGCAGACGCGCTTGATGTGCTTGTTCCCGTGGCGAGCGACGGTACAAAAGCGCTCGCTACCGCTGTTGATAAAAACGGCGAAACCATAGAGACATTTACATCGGACGCCGACAGCATAAACGTGCCTATGATGATACTTGTAGACAGTGATACTTCGGGACCTGCCGAGCTTTTTGCCTGTGATATGCGCGATTTCGGCAAAGCAAAGCTCATAGGCACTGCGACAAAGGGCAACGGAACCATGCAAAAGGTTTATCAGCTGAGCGACGGCGGAGCGGTAAAGCTCACCGTGGCAGAGATAAAACCGTATACCAGCGATGTGTATAACGGTGTGGGCTTAACTCCGGATTATCTTGTGGAGCTGTCGTCACAGAAAAAGAACCATTTGGCGCTTTTACCTCACTCAGAGGATGAGCAGTATCAAAAGGCAAATTCGCTCTTAACCTCTTCGGCGGGCTCGGACGAAGCATAAGCAACAAACATTAAAAACAAAACCCTCGCATATAGTTATGCGGGGGTGCTTTTTATGTTTGGAGTAATTACGGTTAAACGATTAAGCGGCGGATTTTTCAAGAAACTTCGTTACAGGCTTTTTCCGCCCGAACCCGTTATTGAGCGGATAAGCGTTTTCGGCAGCGCTCCTTTTTTTACGCTGACTCTTATGTGCGGTGAAAATGAAGAAGCCGATACGGGCGAAATATACCGCTTGCTCGGGCGGTGCGCAAACAGGGTTATAGTGTGCGGCGGAGACATAACCGAGGACGAAAAGGTGAAAAAATTTGAGCCGTGCATATTGCCGTCCGTTATGCTTTTTAATTCTGCGGTGGATTATATAAAAAAATGCGGCCTTCCGCCCGAAAAAACGAGCGTGGCTGTTATGGATTTTGACGGCTTTCAAAAGGATAAGCTGTCTTTGCTTGTTCCTCTTGCCTCGCGTATCAAGGTGATAACGGGCGAACCCGAAAAATTTTCTTCCGTGCGCCGACGGCTGTATGACAATTGGGGACTTGCGCTTACCGTTACCGAAAATGTGAATGAGGCAGGCGGCTGCACATTTGTAATAGCTCCGCGAACCGAAAAAAACGAATTTGACGGCGGTTGCCTTTTATATAGAAATGAGCATTCGGGAAATACCGTCTGCCTGTCGGGCTGCGGAGTTACTCTGCCCGATGACATATCAAAGGTTCTGCCGCCGTGCAGTCCGCTTCTGTTTGCCTCCGCTCTATATGAATTGTGCGGTGCAACGCGCCTTTCCGAGCTTCGTTTTGACCGCCTTGCGGACAGCGCTCAAAAACACCGAATTAAATAAGCGCCGGCCTTAGTGTAAAAATGTCGTTTCTTTCTGCCGCCGAACACAAAAATAACGGCAACGAAAGCAAAAAATTCGGTGCCGTTGGCTGAGTGTTTATAAGGCGGTATTGCTTCAAAACAGCATAACCCCCTCGGATATGCCGAAGCATATCTTGGGGGCTGTCTTTTTATTTCTTCATCTTCATTGAAATATCAAATGCCTGAACGGAGTGAGTCAGCGCTCCTATCGATATTATATCTACGCCGCACGCCGCAACGCTCGGTATGGTTTCGTCGGTGATTCCGCCCGAAGCCTCCGTAAGAGCCTTGCCGCCGATTATCTCAACGGCTTTTTTCATGGTGTCGCAGTCCATATTGTCGAGCATAATTATATCGGCTCCTGCCGAAACTGCCTCTTTTACTTCGTCAAGGTTGCGTGTTTCAACCTCGATTTTTACCGTATGTCCTATCTTTCCGCGAAGCTTTTTTACGGCGCCCGTTATGCCGCCCCCGGCGTCTATGTGATTATCCTTGAGCATGGCACAGTCGGAAAGATTAAAACGGTGGTTTTTGCCTCCGCCGCAGGTTACCGCGTATTTTTGAAGAGCACGCAGAGATGGGAGAGTCTTTCTCGTGTCGGCTATCGAAGCCTTTGTTCCCTCGCATAGCTTGACTGCCTTTGCGGTCGCCGTAGCTATACCGGACATGTGCTGCAGCAGGTTCAAAGCGGTTCTCTCACCCTTTAAAAGAAGCGTGGTTTTTCCGCTGAATTCGGCAATGAGGTCGCCCTTTTTCACCTTGTCGCCGTCGTGCATATATACTTTGGCGGTAAAAGAGTCGTCCAAAAGCTCAAAAACTCTCATTGCAACATCTATGCCGCAGAGAACGCCGTCTGCCTTTGAGACGAAATACGCCTCGTTGCGCTGATCCTCGGGTATCAGGTAATCCGACGCCGCATCAACATAGTTAATGTCCTCAAGTATGGCGCGCTTAATAATGTCGTCCGTGTAAAACTGCGGTAAAATCATCCTTCGTCCACCTCTTTTAAGATTATATGGGCTACCGTGGCAAGGCTTAAAGCCTCGCAATAGTCGGGTGTAATTGCAAATTTGCCGTTTTTAAGCCTCATAAGTATGGCATCAACGCGCTTTAAACCTACTCTTACTGCGTCCATATCGGGAATTACGAAGTAAGAACGCTGCATAATCGAGCGGATTTCGGTACGCATACCCTTTGGCAGCGGAGCGCCCGAAATATCCGTTTTGTGTTCGGTAACGACTACGTGGTCGGGGTCCTTTTTAGAAAGAGACGCTATATCGTCCGCCGCGCGCTTTCCGAATACAAGCGCCTCCAAAAGCGAGTTGCTTGCGAGACGGTTTTTGCCGTGAACTCCCGTGTGCGAACATTCGCCTACCGCATACATTCTCGAAATAGAAGTACGCGCGTCAAGGTCAACGTCGATTCCTCCCATGAGGTAGTGCTGACACGGGTATACGGGAATTAAATCTTTTGTCATATCAACGCCGTGCTTTAAGCACCCCTCGTATATTCCGGGGAAACGGTTTACAAGGTAATCGTGACCCTTGTATCTGATGTCAAGGTAGAAGTTGTCGCTGCCGGTTCTGCGGCTTTCAAGGATTATCGAGCGCGATACAACGTCGCGCGGTGCAAGCTCAAGGCGTTTGTCGTATCTGTCCATAAAGCGCTCTTTGTTGCAATTCAGCAGGTATGCACCCTCGCCGCGAACCGATTCGCTTATCAGGAATTGCTCTCTGTCATTGCCGTTAAAGGCCGTGGGGTGAAACTGAATATAACTGAGCTCTTTTATGGTAGCGCCCATATCATAGGCAAGACGGATTCCGTCGCCCGTGGCAACGGCAGGATTTGTGGTGAATTTGTAAACTCTGCCTATACCGCCTGTCGCTATTACGCAAAAATCCGAAAATACCGTGGCGGCGGATTTGCCGTTTAAGAGCATATCAGCGCAAAAACCGTTTTTAACCTTTGTGAGCTTAAAAACGTCGGCGTTTTCGACAAGCGTTATGTTGCTGCGTTTTTTTGCTTCTGCAAGGAGCGCACGCACAATTTCCGCTCCCGTTGTGTCTTTATAATGGACTATTCTGCGACGGCTGTGACCGCCCTCAAGCGTTTTCTGAAGAGTTCCGTCGGGGTTGCGGTCAAAATTAACGCCGTATTTTATCAGTTGACGAACCTGGTCGGGACCCTCGTGCACAAGCGTGTTGACAGCTTCGGGAGTGTTTGCCTGACCGCCGGCAATCATAGTATCGTTGTAATGAAGCTCGTAGCTGTCGTTTTCAAGACTTAAAACAGCGGCAACACCGCCCTGCGCCAGCGAACTGTTGGAAACGGTTTCGTCCTGCTTTGAAAGCACAAGAACAGACAGATTTTCGGGCAGCGAGAGCGCGGTGTAAAGACCTGCAACTCCGCAGCCGATTATCAGAACGTCATATTTTTTATCCATATATATCCGCCTTCCCGGATTTGATTTGCATAAATTTCGGCGGTAACGGTAAGACCGTTTGCCTCGTATATTTCGGCAGAATCCGAACCTGTGCCGTAATACCTCTTAAGTATACCACAAAACAGAAAAAAGTGGACAAAATTTTTGTTAATTATGCATTTTGATTGCTTTATACAAATTGTCCCGCCGAATTTGCTTTGTTTTCGGTTTATCTCGCTTTCAAAATTGCATTTTTAAGCCGTTTCGGCAAACAGATATATAATAATCGTTTAGCCGTAATATTTTTATTTATATGGCGATAATTCGGCTGCTTCGGAATATAATGAAAAGCAATTTATTTATGTCAAGTGTAAAAAAATGTTGACTTTTTGCTTTAATAGTGTTAATATACTTGAGCAGTAAAAATTGCATATGCGCCGGTAGCTCAGCCGGATAGAGTGTTTGGCTACGAACCAAAAGGTCGCGGGTTCGAATCCCTCCCGGCGCGCCACAAATCGACAAATCCCGTCAGGGGTTTGTCGATTTTTTCTTTTTGCGAATTTTCGGTATTTCACAGGCTCTTTTTGACTTTATTAAAATTCGGATATGGTATATAATCGATATACGGACGCTCAAAAACGAAAAATTAAAAGAGGGTGTTTAAAATAATTGCAGTTACGGCAGCCGCAGTTTCGGCGGCAGCGGTCATAATTATCCTGCTTTGGGTGATTTCAAGGGCGGGACTGAAAAAACAGAGCCGCATTTTCAAAAGCGGCACGTGGAAAGAGATAAACTGGGACGCGAACGACGAGCTTGACCCCGATGACGAGACTCTTTACCACACAATGGATTTTGACCGTGACAGGGAATTCAGACTTCTTATGATGACCGATATACATTACAGAAATGACGGTTGGTACGGCATATGGACGATAAATTTTCAAAACCGCAAAACCGACAGGGATCTAAGGCATCTCGTTAAAGAAACAAATCCCGACCTCATAATCGTATCGGGCGACGTGGAGTCGGGCTCGCTAAACGATGACAATTACAGAAATTTTACGGATATGATGGATTCTCTCGGCGTTCCGTGGACCTTGGTTTTCGGAAATCACGATGCGGAGACAAGAGCGGATAAGCCTGCCGTTATGAATATAGTCGAAAAGGGCAAAAACACCGTTTTCAGGCAAGGCCCCACTAACCTCGGTATAACCAAAGACAGGGTAATTGACGATAGGGTATACGATGAAAAGACCGATAAATATGCCGGCGGACTCGGAAATACCGTTATCAATCTGCGCGATAAAAAAACGGGAATTATTTACTATTCGTTTATTCTTGCCGATACGGGCGACTGGCAAAATATGTACGGCAATATGAAGTCGAAAAACAGACTTTCCGTAGGGCCGCGCCCGTTTTCACGCGTCGGCGTAGGTCTTACCGACCGCCAAATCGAATGGTATAAGTACATAATAGACGGGCTGACAAAATATAACCGCAAAAAGGGCGGCGACACCCCCGAAACAATGTTTATTTCGCACATTGCGCCAAATGTGTGCGATTATGCGGCAATACTTTCTCAGTATGACAACAGTTACGGCGGCTGCTATACGAGCGGCGGTTATCCGTACAACGATTTGCCGTTCAGCACGGACGCGGAGTGGTCGTCTCCTGCGGACAGACCGTATATAGAATTTGACGAGTCGAACAAAGAGTTGACTTCCGACCCGAAAATAGCGGAAAAGCTCAAATCCTATAACGAGAACGCCGTGGAAAAGGCAGGCGATGACGCAATCTCACAATATCTTTGCCTTGCCGACAATGATAAGCGCGGCGATTACATAAGCGGCAAAAACGAAAAATATCCAAAACCCATACATCTTTCGCAGCTCGTTAAGATAATCGACAGGGAGTATCCGACTCACAGGGAAAACGACCTGTTTATAAGAGCGGTTTATGAAAAGGGCAGTACAAAGCGTATGGCTTCGGGTCACAATCACTGCGACGGCTATGAGATCTTTTTTGACGGAATAACGTACAATTCCGTTGTGAAAACGGGCGATATATATGTAGACAGAGATTGGGATAACGGTAACCGCGGCGGCAGCCTTTTTAAAATAATCGGCACAAATGACGGCGTATCGGTGAAATCGGAAGCCGTGTTCACAAGAAATGCAGGCGGAAAATCAGCCCGTTATTCGCGCCCGGTAACGGATTGGCAGGAGTAAAATTTAATATCGAAAAATATAACGCGGATTTAAGTTTTATACTTTCCTCGCATCGGCGGAACGAGCCTTTGCGTTTTGTTGTTTCCGACAAATTTAAGGGTGTTTTATTATACATTCGGCGAATTGTATTTGCCGCCGAAAAGAAGTAAAATTATTATGTAAATAGCTGCGTCGGTATCGCATTGACATGGCATTCGTTACCGAAGAAAGGACGATGACATATGAAAAAGGCAGTATGCACTGTTGTAAGTCTTTTACTTGTTTTTGCCGCTCTTTGCGGCTGCGGAATTTTTAAACCGACCTATACGGGGCGTGCCGTTGTTACAAAAGACGGCGTTTGCCTGATCATTATGGACGGAACTCCGACGGTTATGACAAACTCCTCAGATGATGAAGGGCTGTTTTCAGATGTCCACACGGGTGATCTCATAAAGATAAAGCATGCCAATGAGGTTCTGGAGACGTATCCGCCGCAGGTTAACGTGTTTTCATGCAAGGTGGTTTCAAGCGGTACTGCGGACGATGTGGACGAAAAGGCTTTGGAAACTCTCATTTCCATGGGCTGGGAATTTGAATGATAAGAATGGCTGATATTTTATGACTGCGTTTGCTTTTATATACTTCGGAGCGGCTTTGGCGGTCACGCTCGCTGTGTTTTTTATGTCGCTTAATTCCGAAAAAAAGCCGATTCTAAAAACCGTGCTTTTGATAGTGTATATTTTGGCTCTTGTGGGGCTCGTCTTTGCTACAGGCTGTCTCGAGGCAAAATACGGCTTTACACGGCTGAAGTCAACGGCAATAGCCGTGCTCATACTTCTTATGATTTATCTTGCCGATACCCTCGGCAGTAAAAAAGCAAAGAAAAGCGAATAGCGGTTATCGAAAATTACGTCTTTTGCGGCTTCATAAAAACTACGGGGAAGGTGGCGCTTTGCCTGTACTTTCCGAGAAATTCGCAGCAGAGCAACCCGTTTGACTGCGAAATATACGGTGCTGTATAAAATAGCGGAATTATGAGTACGCAGAAGAGTACGCGCCAAACAAAGCTTATATTATAATTTACAAGCCTGAACCGGTTTCCCTCGGTCAGGCTTTTGCTTTTCTTTACGGCAAGGGCAACAGAGCATTTTTTGTCTTTCCAATACACTTTTTCGCACAGCCAATACGTCTTTGAAAGAGCCGCGCCGAAGTACAGCCCGAGCAAAAACAGGACGGCGCAAAGTGCCGTTGCTCCTATAAATACGCTTTTATACATACCGTTATCCGAGAGCTCGCGGTAAAATACAAATAAGCAAAGCAAAAACGGTATCTCGCACGCGATAAGGCACAGCACAGTCATCAGCTTTTTAAAAAAGTAAAAATAAAACACCTTCAGCCTTACCGAAAATCTTTCGCCGGCAAAAAGATATGATACAGGCGCTTTTTCAGAGGCGTTGCGGTAAAACCACCTTTTTCTGTTGTAGGAAACGGCGGACAGAGCAAACAGCGAAAAAGTAACCTCCGAAGAAAAAAGAGCATATAGTAAAAACAGAACGGGAGAGCTGTATTTGCCTTTGTCCGGTCCGCTCACCGCATAGAGTAAGTAAACGCCGTAAGAAGCGGCGCCGAAACATAAAAGCGACAGCGCAAAGCTTAAAAGGCAGATAAAAAACGTCCTCGCGTTTTCGCGCCGCAAAATGTCCTGCGAGTCAATGGTGCACCTTTTTATATCCATAGATTACCTCCGAGCTTTTATTAAAATTATGTGTAAAAACATAAGTTTTAAACATAATAATATTCGCTGAGCAGGCTCAAAAAAGAGTATAAAAGTATTATTTCCCGTTGACATTTGCCGCGCGGCATATTATACTTTAACAAATGAGCCGTCGGCTGTGCGAGTCGCCGCTCAAAAAAAGCGAAAGGAGATTTTTTGTTTTTTAAAAGACTTTCCGCAAGAGAGTTTTAGCGCCGGACCTGTATGTCGCACTATCGGTTTTACCGAATTTACAGGTGACGAGGAAGAAGTTATCGAAGTTTTCGGCGGATGCTTCTTGTCCCATAAGTGCGGGGATCAAAGGCTTTTCACAAAGGCGGAGCGGCAACGCACCGCAGACAAAAGAAAAGCAAGGCACAAATTTAATTTTTTGAAAAGGAAAAAATTTAATATGTGTGGAATTGTTGGTTATGTAGGAGAGAATAGTGCCTCTCCGATATTGATTAACGGTTTGAAGAAGCTCGAGTACAGAGGTTATGACTCGGCAGGCATTGCCGTGTCCGAAAACGGCAGAACAAATGTCGTTAAGACAAAGGGCCGTATAAAAGACCTTGAAGAAAAGCTCGAAAAAGTCGGCGGCCTTTCCGGCACGGTCGGAATAGGTCACACAAGGTGGGCAACTCACGGTGCGCCGACAGATGTCAACGCACATCCGCACAAGGGCGGAAACGGCAGAATAACGCTTGTGCACAACGGCATAATCGAAAATTACATCGAGCTTAAAACAATGCTTCAAAAGGGCGGCTATGTATTTGTTTCCGAAACGGATACCGAGGTGCTCGCGCATTTGTTTGATTATTATTATAAGGGCGATTTGCTTGACGCCATGGTGAATGTTATGAAGACCGTGCGCGGCTCGTATGCCGTTGCGGTTTTGGCAGAGGATAAGCCCGGAACGATAATTGCGGCGCGAAAAGACAGTCCGCTTATAGTGGGGCTCGGCGACGGTGAGAATTTCCTCGCGTCCGATATCCCCGCGGTTTTAAAATACACAAGGGACTGCTATTTGCTTGAAGACAATCAGATTGCGATTCTCACAAAAGACAATGTAACACTTTACGATACAGACAAAAATGTTGTCAAAAAGGACGTTTACCACGTTACATGGGACGTTGAGGCGGCAGAAAAGTGCGGCTACGAGCACTTTATGCAAAAGGAGATAGCCGAGCAGCCTAAGGCTGTACGCGATACGCTTTCTCCGCGAATTAAAGACGGCAAAGTGTCAATTCCGGAGCTCACCCTCACAGATGAAGAAATCCGAAATATCGGCAAGATTCATATAGTCGCGTGCGGCAGCGCATGGCATGTGGGTACGGCGGCGAAATATATTTTTGAAGATATGGCGCGTATTCCCTGCGAAACGGACCTTGCAAGCGAATTCCGCTACCGTGACCCTATAATCAGAAAGGGCGATATCTGCATAGTTATAAGCCAATCGGGCGAAACCGCAGATACCCTGGCGGCTCTGCGCGAGGCGAAGAGTAAGGGCGCAAAGGTGGTTTCTATAGTAAATGTGGTTGCAAGCACAATAGCGAGAGAGAGCGACGATGTTATCTATACAATGGCCGGACCCGAAATCGCCGTTGCCACAACAAAGGCTTTTTCGGCGCAGCTTGCCGTAGTATATCTGCTTGCACTTCGTTTTTCGAAGGCTGTCGGGCTGCTTTCCGAGGAAAGAGAAAAAGAGCTCACAAAAGAGCTTATGTGTCTCCCGTCGCAGATTGAAAACCTTTTAAATCTTACCGACGAGCTTAAAACGCTCGCCCATAAATACGTCGGCTCCGATAATGTGTTCTTTATCGGCAGGGGGCTTGACTACGCCATTTCTCTTGAGGGCTCGTTAAAGCTCAAGGAAATATCGTATATCCATTCCGAGGCATACGCCGCGGGCGAACTAAAGCACGGTACAATATCTCTTATCGAAGAGGGCACTCCCGTGTTTGCCGTGGCAACGCAGGATAAACTTTTTGAAAAAACTCTCGGAAATATTAAAGAGGTAAAGGCGCGCGGCGCGTCGGTAATCGCGCTTGTCACCGACAAGCACGCTTCCGTTTCGGAATTCGCCGATGAGGTTATACGCGTACCCGTAACCGACGGCAATTTCTTACCGTCGCTGAATGTAATACCTCTTCAGATATTCGCTTATTATATGGCTGTGCTTCGCGGCTGTGACGTTGACAAACCGAGAAATCTTGCAAAATCCGTCACCGTGGAGTAACCCCGAATATTGCAATGTGTATGAATTTTCGGTATAATAAAGCCCGAAAACATAAAGGCAGGGTGAAAAATGGTACAGCTGTATTACGGTTTCGGTAAAGGAAAAACTTCCGCTGCGACAGGCGCTGCCGTTAGAGCCGCCGGCAACGGAATGAGAGTTGTATTTGCGCAGTTTTTTAAGGACGGTTCATCCGGTGAAGTGAAAGTGCTGAGAAACATACCCGGCATCACGGTGCTTTTGCCGAAAAGCGACTATAAGCTGTTTGAAAATATGACCGAATCGCGAAAAAAAGAGCTTTACGAAGATTATACCGAGTTTTTGCGCTCGTTGTTTAAAAGCCGAATCGGCTGCGATATGATAATTCTTGACGAAGCGCTCGACGCATACACGGGCGGTTTTGTTGACCGTGAGCTTTTTTTGAGCTGCATCAAAAGCTGCCCCGACAATCTTGAAATTATAGTGACGGGTCACGCAAAGAGCGACGATATAGCGGACGCGGCTGATTATGTGACGGAGTTTACCGCCGTTCGGCATCCGTATGAAAAAGGCGTAAAAGCTCGCCGCGGTATAGAATACTGAACAACATACTGCAAAAAGGAGCTGTAAAAAACTTCTGTTTTTTACAGCTCCTTGCTTTTTTGTAAAACACTTTATTTATTTTTTGCTGCCGTAAACGCTTTCGTAATCAAATTCTTCACATTTTCCTTTCACTATATGTATACAGCGTTTTCCGAGCGAAAATATGGGACCGTCGTGCCGCAGACTGTCGGAATACACGTCTATCACCTCGGCGTCGGGGAAAAGCTCTCTGAACCGTCTCACCTTTTCTTCGTCGCGGCAGTTAAGCCCTATAATGGCGCCGGTTTTCGGGTTGTGCTTTGTGCATATCAGCGTGTCAAATTTGAGCCGCCTTTGTATTTCGCACAGCAAGAAATCCGGACTTGCGCTTATCACAACGGCGTAGCGCTTTCTCTCTTTAAACCAGGGGAACACCTCTTTTTCGTGCTTATCCCAAAATTTGTTTACGGCGCTTTTGAGAGGAACCAACATTATAAAGCAGAAAAAATATTTTTTGAATGTGGTAAAGCTGATTATTTTAGTGACCAGTAATAGCGCCATGATTATTTGAAACGGCGCAAAAATAAGTATCCACGGGTAGTGCAATACACAGTATCCGAAAAAACGCGAACCGCTGTCCATAGGGTAAAGTGTGTGGTCAAAATCATATATATCGACTTGCATAATAAACCCCTTTGTCACAATTTGATAGTGTGATTTTAACATATTTTAACTTTCTTGTAAATACGGCGGTAAATATCTTGAAAACCGATGTGAAGCGTGTTAAAATAAAACCGTTGATATTTGTAAACAGCGCGGTTTTGCGCGAAAATAAAGGAGCAGAGTGTATGAGCGAAGAGAAAAAAGATAAGAAAAATTTCGGCCAGTTTATTAAGTTTGTTCTGTTTTCATGCTCGGCGGGCATTATACAGATAGGCAGCTTTACCCTTATGAGCGAGGTTATAATCAAGCTCTCGTTTTTCCAAAATTTGATGCAGAACAATGCGACTTTTGCCAAAATAATGGAAAACGAATACGGCCCCATGTACTTAATAGCGCTCATTCTCTCCGTAATCTGGAATTTTACCTTTAACCGCAAGTTCACGTTTAAATCCGCAAACAATGTGCCTATTGCAATGCTCAAGGTTTTCGGATATTATCTTGTATTTACGCCTGTATCAACCGTTCTCGGCAATTACTTCACGGCGAAGTTCGCCTCGTTTGCGGCTATAAACTATGTTGTTCTCGGCGTTACGATGCTCTGCAATATGATAACGGAATTTCTCTTTGATAAGTTCGTCGTGTTTAAGGGCTCCGAGGGTACCGCAAAGGATAAAAAGAACTCGAAAAAAGCCGATGAGCAGGCAAACGAAAAGGTTTAAAATTTTTGTATATTGCGACCCGCTGTGCATTTGCGCGGTGGGTCTGTGTTTTGTAAAGGATAATTATGACTTACGAGGACTCGGTAAACTATATACATTCGCTTCTGAAATTCGGTATGAATTTGGGGCTTGAGAGAATATCCGCACTGCTTAAAGAGCTCGGTGACCCGCAAAATAAGCTCACGTTTGTGCACGTTGCCGGTACAAACGGCAAGGGCACTACCTCCGCAATGCTGAGCAATATTCTTTGCGCCGCCGGTAAAAAGACGGGACTTTTCACTTCGCCCTATGTTTTTGATTTCTGCGAGAGAATACAGATAAACAATAAAAATATTCCGAATGATGACCTTTCACGCGTTGTCGAAAAAGTGAAAAATGCCTGTGACAGGTTGTCGGCAAGGGGAACTGAGCCGACGGAATTTGAGGCGATAACAGCCGCGGCAATGCTTTACTTTTATGAGCAAAAGTGCGACGCGGTTGTGCTTGAAGTGGGGCTCGGCGGAAGATATGACAGCACAAATATAATTCCCTGTCCCAAAGCCGCCGTGATAACCTCAATATCGCTTGACCACACAAAAATACTCGGCGACACTGTCGAAAAAATAGCCTTTGAGAAATGCGGCATAATTAAAAGCGGCGGAACCGTAATTACCACAAGCGAGCAAAACGAAAAAGCACTTTCCATCATAAAAGATACGGTAAGCGAAAAAAACGGGCGGCTTTTAATAGGCGATGTCTCCGACGCGGAAATACTGTCCGAGGATATTTTCGGCACGGAAATATCATACAGAGGGTTGACTCTTAAAATCCCGCTTGTCGGCAGGCATCAGGTGGAAAACGCCGTCGGCGTTATAACTGCGGCAAGAGCGCTCGGAATAAGCGATGAATTTATAAAAAAGGGCATAGAGAGTACGGTTATCCACGCACGTATGGAGATAATATCAAAGTCGCCCCTCGTTATGCTCGACGGCGGACATAATCCCGAGTGCGCCGCGGCGCTTGAAAATGTCATTGTACGGTTTGCGGACAATAAAAATATAACCGCTCTTATAGGTATGATGGCGGATAAAGACACAAAAGATTATCTTGCCGCAATTTTGCCGCACTGCAAAAACGCGGTGTTTACAAAGCCGTCAAATCCGCGCGCGGCAGACGAAACCGAGCTCTTGCGTGAGGGCGAGTGCTTTTGCAGGGACGTTATTTCCGTAAAGAACCCGAAAGACGCCTACAAAAAAGCCGAGAGCCTTGTAAAAAACGACGGTATGCTGCTTGTGTGCGGCTCGTTTTATCTGCTTTCCGACATTTTCGGCTCGCCCTAAAAAACTTGACATATCCGCGCTCTTTTGATACAATATTTATTCGTGTAATACTGAAATTTCACAGCCGCATAATATATTTTGCGGTGCGATTTATAAATTTGAAAGGCTATGGTGAATTAGTATGGCTCAGCAGGAAACCTTATTGACCGCAGAGGGTCTTCGCGACCTTGAAAAAGAACTTGAAGAATTAAAAACCGTCGGCAGAAAAGAAGCCGCAGAAAAAATCAAAGTTGCGAGAAGCTTCGGCGACTTGTCCGAGAACAGCGAGTACGATGAGGCAATGAGCGATCAGGCAAAGCTTGAAGCGCGCATCAACGAAATTGAGCATATGATCAAAAACGCAAAGGTTTTTGATGAGGACGCTCTCGGAACCGAGGTTGTTCACATCGGCTCAAAGGTCACCATGACAAACGAAAGCGGTGCAGAATTGCAGTACAAGATAGTCGGTTTTGCTCAGGCTGACCCCGACGATGGCAAAATATCCGACGAATCACCCGTAGGCAAAGCCCTTATCGGTCACAAGGTCGGCGAGACCGTTGAAGTGGAAGCGCCCGTAGGTCTTCTTAAATTCGTTATAAAGGAAATTTCAAAATAATTAAAATTTACGGGGCGAAAAGGAACTCTCTTTGTTCCCTTGCGCTCCTTTTTTAACAGGAAGTGAAGATATGGCAGACGAAAAGAATATAAGCAATGCGCCCGCCGAAAACCTCGACGAGCTGCACAAGATAAGAGTTCAGAAGCTCCTCGATTTACAGTCAGAGGGCAAAGACCCCTTTGTTATCACCAAGTGCGACGTAACTCATCACAGCACCGATATCAAAGAAAATTTCGATTCCCTTGAGGGTAAAGAGGTTTCCGTTGCAGGCAGACTTATGTCAAAGCGTGTTATGGGCAAAGCCTCATTTTGCAATGTGCAGGACCTCAAAGGCAGTATACAGTCGTATGTTGCCCGCGACTGCATAGGCGAGGACGAATACAAGGCATTCAAAAAGATGGATATCGGCGATATAGTAAATATCAAGGGTACCGTTTTCAAAACCAAAACCGGTGAGGTTTCGATTCACGCTACCGATGTCATTCTTCTTTCAAAAAGTCTTCAGGTTCTTCCCGAAAAATTCCACGGACTTACAAATACCGATACGCGCTACCGCCAAAGGTATATCGACCTCATTATGAATCAGGACGTCAAAGATACGTTTGTAAAGCGCTCCAAGATAATCAGCAGCATCAGAAATTATCTTGATTCCGAAGGCTTTATGGAGGTTGAGACCCCCATGCTCGTTGCAAACGCGGGCGGCGCGGCGGCAAGACCGTTTACCACTCATTATAACGCTCTCGATGAGGACGTTAAGCTCAGAATTTCGCTTGAGCTCTATTTAAAGCGCCTTATAGTCGGCGGTCTCGAAAAGGTTTACGAGATAGGCAGAGTTTTCCGAAACGAGGGACTTGACACACGCCACAATCCGGAATTTACTCTTATGGAGCTTTACCAGGCGTACACCGATTATCACGGTATGATGGACCTTACCGAAAATCTTTATCGCCACGTTGCAAAAGAGGTCCTCGGCACAACGGTTATAACATATAACGGCATTGAGATGGATCTCGGGAAGCCGTTTGAGCGTATCACAATGCTCGATGCGGTAAAGAAATATTCGGGCGTTGATTTTAATGAGATAAAGACTGTTGACGAGGCGAGAGCAGCCGCCAAAGAGCACAATGTAGAGTTTGAGCCGCACCACAAAAAGGGCGACATACTCAACCTCTTCTTCGAGACTTTTGTTGAAGAGCACCTTATACAGCCTACGTTTATTATGGATCATCCCATTGAAATATCTCCGCTCACCAAAAAGAAGCCGGAAAATCCCGAATACGTTGAGCGCTTTGAGTTCTTTATGAACGGCTGGGAGATGGCAAACGCTTATTCGGAGCTTAACGACCCGATTGATCAGCGCGAACGATTTAAGGCTCAGGAGGAGCTTTTGGCTCTCGGAGACGAAGAGGCAAATCACACCGACGAAGATTTCCTCTATGCTCTTGAACTCGGTATGCCCCCCACAGGCGGTATAGGCTTCGGCATAGACCGTATGGTAATGCTGCTTACCGATTCCCCCGCAATCCGCGACGTTTTATTCTTCCCGACAATGAAGCCGAGAGACTGATTATATTCTCATAAACTACATTCCAAAGGAGGCAGGCAAAAATGGATACAAACAAAAAGAGTGCAATAGAAGCTGTTGTTGATACTGCAATTTCTGCTTTTTCAGAAGGGCTGATTAGTCGTTACTCTGGTGAAGTAAATGACGAAAAAGGCGTAATAAATATGAAGAAAAACAATTGCTTTATTGCCGAACTCGGAGAAGAGTTTATGTTCTATTCAGCTTTTGTCAGGTCTTTTGACTCGTCTTTTGGAAACGTTTTAGAGAAAATGGGAAATAATATTGCAAAGCTATCTTACGAAGTTAAAAATAACATTGTTTCTTTTATCCTACCGGACCAAATCAGTAGAATATCAACAGTGTTAGATAATTATGTTGACCACGTTGCCACTCCAAGCATTATGCATTATTCTGAATATTCTTCTATATATCCGCGAGACATAACCAGTTATAAAAGGACACATGTTACTGACAATTACTTTTATAGCCGCGAAAAAAATGAACATTATCTAATTGAATTAAAAGCCTCCGGAGACCTTGATAATAAAAAAGCACGAGCAGAAAAAATGGCTTTGCTTGAAGAGTATTTTCTTTTGAAAAATCAGCTAAAAGATGATTCTACAGCCAAAATTAAAATATATTTCGGCACAGCTTATAATAAATTTGGAGAGGGAAAACAATGGCATCAAGAGAGAGTAAAACAGTTTTTTGCTGAAGATGAATTGCTTATAGGAAAAGACTATTGGAATTTTGTTTGCAATGATGACAGTGGCTTTGATGTTATGTTTGCACAATACAAACGCTCTGCCGACAGGATAAGAGAAGCATTAACTACAATAAAGGAAATGTATTTTAAATGATTGATATAAATAGTATCAGCAACTATTTGTTGATAAACAATGATTGCTTTTCTGTGTTAAAAGACATTCCCGACCATTCGATAGATTTAATTTTAACGGATCCACCATATAACATAGCCAAATACAGCACTGGAAATATTAAATTTAATTGGCGCAGCGAAATCAATAACGATTTGGCTGAATGGGATTTGGCAAAATTAGATCCGTTTGACTTGGTTGCAGAATTCAAAAGAATCCTGAAGCCAAACGGGAACATTTTTATCTTTTGTTCTTATAATATTATCGGCGAATATCATAAAGCTTTTGATCCTGAATTTGATACATTCCAGTTTATGGTTTGGCATAAAACAAATCCCGTGCCGAATTTCAGAAAATCATCTTTTCTTAACAGCTGTGAACTTATTATAAGCTGTTGGAATAAAGGACACACTTGGAATTTTACTAACCAAAGTGATATGCACAACTTTATTGAAAGTAGTATATGTATGGGTTCTGAAAGAATAAAAGATAAAAACGGTAAAAACTTGCATCCTACACAAAAACCGGTATCCATACTTGAAAAGATAATCAAAATCGCATCGAATGAAGGCGATATTGTTTTGGATTGTTTTAACGGTGTTGGAAGTACTGGTGTTGCTGCTCTTAAAAATCATCGCCGATACATAGGCATTGAGATTGATAAGGTTTACATGGAAGCAACAAAAGAAAGACTTAGACTTTTGAACTGTCGATAAAACAGAGCTTTTATCGCGACGTTTTATTCTTCCCGACAATGAAGCCGTTGCCGAGTGATAAGTAAGAATTGTATATTCGGTATATTAAATGGGCAATTCCTATAGGAGTTGCCCATTTTTAAAACAAACAGAAAAAATCGAATTTTACGGAGTCGAACAAGTGATGAACAAAACGGAAATTTATCAATTCCTAACTGAGCAGCATATTCCTTATGAAGTAACTGAACACAAAGCAGTATTCAATATGGAGGAGCTTGACTCAATAGTGCTGCCGTATCCTGAATGGGAGGCAAAATCCCTCGGAGTTACTTTGTGTGTCATCGCTGCTTTAGTGTTGCACTTCGTATGATAATCTGCTATGTTCGCTCTCTCATAAAATATTACTTAATTAAAAACGGAGTCGTAAAATGTCAATTACGGCTCCGTTTGAGTTTTTATAATTATTTTACAGTATATCGATATGCTCGCCTGCGAGGGCTTTGTTCATACTGCGTACCGCGCAGAATTTGCCGCACATAGAACAGGTGTCTTCATGCTCGGGTGAACGGTCGTCGCGTATAGCTTTTGCGGTTTCGGGGTCAATGGCGCATTTCCATTGAGCGTCCCAGTCGAGCGCACGGCGCGCGTCGCCCATTTTGTCGTCAATATCGCGGGCACCGCGTACACCTTTTGCTATATCGGCGGCATGAGCCGCTATACGGCTTGCAATAATTCCCTGTTTAACATCGTCGAGGTTGGGGAGGGCGAGATGCTCCGCGGGAGTGACATAGCAGAGGAATGCCGCGCCGTTCATGGCAGCCATTGCGCCGCCTATTGCAGCCGTTATGTGGTCATATCCCGGGGCTATATCCGTAACGAGCGGTCCGAGAACGTAGAAAGGCGCACCCATACATATGGTCTGCTGAACCTTCATATTTGCCGCTATCTGGTCCATAGGTACGTGGCCGGGACCCTCTACCATAACCTGAACGTCCTTTTCCCACGCTCTCTTTGTAAGCTCGCCGAGACGTACAAGCTCCTCTATCTGACATACGTCGGTGGCGTCTGCAAGACAGCCGGGGCGGCAGGCGTCCCCGAGAGATATTGTAACGTCGTATTCGCGGCATATGTCGAGTATTTCGTCATAGTATTCGTAAAACGGATTTTCTTCACCCGTCATACACATCCATGCAAAAACGAGCGAGCCGCCGCGCGAAACTATGTTCATTTTCCTTTTGTGTTTGCGTATCTGGTCAATGGTCTTTCTTGTGATGCCGCAGTGGAGCGTTACAAAGTCAACACCATCCTCTGCGTGGAGTCTTATAACATCGATGAAGTCTTTTGCCGTCAGGGTGTCAAGGTCTCTCTGATAGTGAATTACGCTGTCGTAGACCGGAACAGTACCTATCATGGCAGGGCATTCGTGCGTGAGCTTTTGCCTGAACGGCTGTGTGTTGCCGTGACTTGAGAGATCCATTATAGCCTCCGCGCCCATATTAACTGCGGAGAGAACTTTTTCCATCTCAACGTCATAGTCCTTGCAGTCCCTTGAAACGCCGAGATTTACGTTTATCTTGGTGCGAAGCATTGAACCTACGCCCTCGGGTGACAGACACTTGTGACGCTTGTTTGCCGGAATTACGACCTTGCCGCTTGCTACAAGGGGCAGCAGCTCGTCGGTTGTCATATGCTCTTTTTCGGCAACCGTTTTAAGCTCCTTTGTGACAATGCCCTTTCTTGCGGCGTCCATCTGTGTTGAATAAGCTTCTGTTTTCATCTTTGTTCTCCTTTGTATTAGGTTGATCATTGAACGGCAGTACCGCTCATTACTTTGACTTTATTATTCCCCGTCTCTTTCCGCGGCATATTTGCCCGAAAGTGCAAAGGCGTGATTCATGGGACCGTTTCCCTTGCCTAAATCGAGCATAAAAGCGAGTGCTTCCGAGATGTAATCTTTAGCGAGCTTTACGGATTTACTGAGAGTGAACCCCTTTGCGAGATTTGCGGCTATGGCGCTTGAGAGAGTACAGCCTGTGCCGTGGGTGTTGGGATTGGCTATGCGCTTTCCGTAGAACCAACGGTTCTCGTTTCCGTCATACAGCAGGTCGCTTGCATCCTCTATGCTGTGACCGCCTTTTAAAAGCACGGCACAGCCGCATTCGGAATAAATTTTTGCGGTGGCTTTTTCCATATCGTTTTTATCTTTTATCTCTGTGCCGGAAAGAACCGCGGCTTCGGGAATGTTCGGCGTCACGAGCGCGGCAATGGGTAAAAGCTCTTTTTTCATTACCGCGACCGCCGGAGTTTCCATAAGCCGTGAACCTGACGTGGCAACCATAACAGGGTCAACGACAATATTTTCGGCGCCGTAAAATCTGAGCCTTTCGGCTGTGGTGCTTATCAGCGCTCCCGTCGGAATCATACCCGTTTTAACTGCGTCGGGTCTTATGTCCGTGAATACCGCGTCTATCTGTTCTTTAAGAAAATTCGGTGTTACCTCCGATATGTCCGTTACGCCGGTGGTGTTTTGTGCCGTAAGAGCCGCAACGGCGCTCATGGCAAAAACTCCGTTCATAGTCATCGTTTTCAGATCAGCCTGAATACCGGCGCCTCCGCTGCAATCACTGCCCGCGATTGATAATGCTGTTTTCATATTTGCCTCCGTTTTGTAAATGTTATTTGTTTAGCATTATTTTTGTTAAGCGACAGAAGGTGGTGCCCCCAATCTGCCGCTGTTTGTTATTTAATATTTTTTATGTCGTTTATAAATTCATTTGGATGCAGAAAGTCGTTTAGATAAATATCCGATACAAACTTCATTTTTTCGGGCGACTTTTCGTGACTGTCATATACCGCTGCCACCGTAAAGCCTGCTTCCTTTGCCGTTTTTGCGGCGTGATAGGCGTCCTCAAAAACGAGCGTTTCGTCTTTTTCGGTGCCGAGAAACGAAAGTGCCTCAAAATATATGTACGGGTCGTTTTTGTCGTGCCCGACTTCCTCACAGGTGAATATTTTGTCGAAAAATCCGAAAAGGCCGCATCTTTTAAGAGCGCCCTCGGTGAGCTTGTGTTCGGCGGCGGTCGTAATGCACATACGCACATTCAGGCTGCACAATTCGGCGAGAAACTCGCGTATGCCGCTCTTCGGCTGTGCCTTGTAAAGATAAAAGTCAGCCACCGTTTTGTTTACGCCGTCCACTATTTCGTTTACGGATAAGGGCAAATCGTAATTCTCTTTAAGGTACCGAGCCGCGCCCGAAAGACTCATGGCTTTGAGCGCTTCGCAGAGATTTTCTCTCGGCGTTTTGCCGCACAGCCTTAAATAATCTTCGCCTGCGGTATCCCATACCGACATTGTGTCAAAAAGTGTTCCGTCAAAATCAAATACGGCTCCGCTCAGTTTCATTTTGAATTCACCGTCTCTTCGGACAGCGTGCGAAGACTGCGGCAGGTGCTTTCGATGTCGTCCGCTCCGAAGATTGCGCTGACAAGAGCCACACCGTCGATTCCGGTATGCGACAGCTCTTTAATGTTGCCGCCGTTAATGCCTCCGATAGCGACCACGGGAACACTTACGCGGTCGCAAATGCTTTTAAGCATATCTTTTGTAAGCACATCTGCGTCGGGCTTTGTGGAGGTGCCGAATACCGCGCCTACCCCGAGGTAGTCTGCGCCGTTTTTAACTGCGTCAAGAGCCTCTTCCACGGTATGAGCGGAAACGCCGATTATCATATCGTCACCGACTTTTTGGCGTACACGGGCGGCTTTCATATCGTCCTGACCTACATGGACGCCCTCCGCATGACATTTCACGGCAATGTCAACATTGTCGTTTACTATAAACGGAACACCATAGCTTTGGCAAAGCTTATGAATTTTAATTGCTTCCTCAAGAAATTCCGGCTCCGAAAGCTCCTTTTCACGAAGCTGTACGCAGGTACACCCGCCCTTTAATGCGGATTCAACCTGCTCGCAGAGCGTTTGTTTGCCTGTCCAGGCGCGGTCCGTTACCGCATAGAGAAGCACATAATTTTTATCGCATTTCATATTTTGCACCCTCCGTAAGACTTTTCGGCGTCATATTGTAAACGGCGTCAATGATGTAATTTCTGTATGAAGCGTTGCCGTCGAGAGGTGAGAGCCTCTCAAAAGCCTTTTCACCGGCAAGCCCCATAGCCGAAACCGCTGACGCAGCCGCTGTAAGAACATCGTCCTTATTCGCCGTAACGAATGCGGCGGTCATTGCCGAGAGCTGGCAGCCCGTGCCTGTGACGGAGGACATCATATCGGTGCCGTTCCTTATTATAAAAGCTCTGTCACTATCGGCTACTATATCGATTTTCCCCGTAATTGCAATAACCGAGCCTGTCTTTTCGGCAAAGTCCTCGGCGAATTTAACCGCAGAGTCAAGGTTTTCATCGGTAACTCTGTCGGCGATGTCGGCGTCAACGCCCTTTGTTGAGCCGGAGCCTGTTGCCAATGACTTTATTTCGGAAATATTTCCGCGTATCACGGCAAAATGTATATTGCGAAGAAGAGAAAGCGCCGTCTCGGTTCTGAGCCGTGACGCGCCTGCACCAACGGGGTCCAAAACAACGGGGTGAGAAAGCTCGTTTGCCTTTTTGCCTGCCGAAAGCATTGATGAAATCGTCCGTGAATTCAGCGTGCCTATATTTATGTTGAGGCCGCCGCATATCGAGGTGATTTCTTCCGCCTCTCTTTCGTCGTCCGCCATTATAGGCGAAGCTCCGCATGCCAACAGGATATTTGCGCAGTCGTTAACCGTAACATAGTTTGTTATGTTGTGAATTAACGGGTTTTTGATTTTTACGTTTTCAAAAATTTCTCCGAACATAATATCACAGCCTTTCGGATTTATTTGAGTCCGTTTTGCATTTTAGAGAGAACTCCGCATTTTTTAAGTGTAAAAACAAGTATTCCGGAAATTATCGCGCCTGCCGCGGTAGATATAAAGAACGGGAAAATATATGCGTAAAACGCTATGTCGGAAGCACTTTTGCCCATAAGCAGTACGGCTACGGGGTAAGCGCAAAGACCGCCGAGAACGGACGTTCCGCCGACTTCTCCGACGAGGGTTAAGGGTAGGTTTTTTGTCTTTTTATAGACAAGACCGCACAAGAGCGCACCGAACATACTGCCGGGGAATGCCATAAGGCTTCCGAGACCGAGCAGATTTCTGATAAGCGACGCCGCAAAGGCAACGCCGAGACCGTACCACGGACCGAGAAGTACGGCGCAGAGAATATTTACCATATGCTGTATCGGGGCGCATTTGCTGCCGAACACCGGAAAAGAGAATAAGCTGCCGACTACCGCTATTGCACAAAACATACCTGCAAGGGCAAGCTTTTTGACCTGATTTTTTTTCATATTAAAGTTACTCCTTTGAAAAATCTCTCGGTCGAGACTTTTTGGTCTCCTCTCACGCCGGAACACGGCTTCCCATCGCAACAGTGTTTTATATGATTTGATTTGCAACACCGATATTACAGAACTACGGGCGCTCCCCCGGCTTTCTGCCGCGTCATTTTCCCCGCGGGGCATTTTCACATCCTCTGTTTTGTACAGCAGCCCTTTTATCTTCGTTTTCGGACATAACAAAAAAACGGAGCCTTTTGCGAAGCTCCGTTTAAAAGTCTTTTTTAGGTGACTTCCTACGGCGGCATTATCCGCATCAGGTGAAAAGGGTCGAAGTTGATTACTTCCTCTCAGCCTGCTTTACAAGCTCCCCTGTACTTAAAATGTATTCGGTTTTTTACCTTTAGTTATTATATACCGACAAGACGTCGTTTGCAATAGCAAAGTGTCATATAATGCGACAAAACAGTTGCCGCTGTTTGCTGAAAGCGCTTGACTGCGGCACTTAATAAAGTTATAATTTTATTGTTATTTTGGTAAAAATTTTCTCGGAGGGAATAATGAAAAAAACATCTCAAAAAATTCTGTCGGTAATATTGCTCCTTTCGGTACTGCTCGGTGCATTTTCGATTGTGTCGTTTGCATCCGATAAGGATTCGCTGAAAAAAGAAGACGGCATATGGTACTATATGCGCGACGGCGAAAAAGACGATACTTATACGGGTCTTGTTAAGTATTATGATACTTGGTATTATGTAAAAGACGGCGTACTCGATTGGGAGTATACAGGTCTTACAAAATATTACGGTACATGGTACTATGTTGAAAAGGGCATACTTAACTGGGACTATACAG
>ERZ808242.228-NODE-228-length-42603-cov-144.211244_pt1 | contig 42603 bp, 70 predicted proteins | sample MGYA00521244_ERZ808242 | MGnify/ENA primary metagenome ERZ808242 (study PRJEB31516, sample SAMN03275573) | gut metagenome | biome: mammalia-associated habitat; material: feces | host: Papio cynocephalus | place: Kenya | collected 2012-07-27 ... | reverse complement strand
CCCCCGCCCACGCGGGACGAACTCACCCATCACAGCGTCCCGCCTCGCCGCCGGTATGACGCAGGCGCAGCTTGCCGCCGCCGTCGGCTGCACCCAGAAGGACGTTTCGCGCTGGGAACGCGGTGTATATAGCCCCAAAACGGAAACACTTTCAAAAATCGCGCAGGCGCTTGGCTGCACAATGGAAGACCTTCTCCAATAAAAAAAGCGCCGGGGATCACTCCCCGGCTTTTTCGTGTTCCAAGTCTGCCAGCCTGTGGTTGATCACCTTGATCTGTTCTTCCACTACCGGCATTCTTTGGGCAAAATTGTTGTGCGCCCTCACTTCCCGTGTCAGCTCTTTGATCTGCACGTCCGTCACCGCCTGCGACGTTTTGATACTGTTTTCTACCTTGCGGTTGCTGGCCGCGTTGGTGATGATAACCCCTACAAGGGCCATTCCCCCCGTGATGAGTGCTGCCATGATCGTTTCCATCATTCCGGGTTCCTTTCTTTTGATTATTGTGGTGCTCTATATCCAACCGCCAGCCAGCCGATAGACGTTGCCGTGGTGCCCGTGCGGGTCACGTAGCAGTCAAAGCCGGTGGCGGTAATGTTGGCCGCCGCGCTGCCGGTCACGACGGTTCCGGGAACGGCGGTTTGCGGCGTGGTGATAACAACGGGCGTGTCGGTGTAGGCCACGGCAAAGGCCACGTCCTTTTTGGTGGGCGTGTTGGCCACGGGCGTGATGCTCTCCCGGCCCCACTGGATCAGCAGGCCGTTAGAAAACAGCACCCGCCCCGCGTGGTTGGCGTGGGTCACGTCCCCGGAGGTGATAAATTCATCCCCGCCGTTGCCGTGGGTCAGCGTCACGTTTTTATCAATAATCATGTTTTTCGTGCCCGTCAGATAGCGCCAGATGCCGATGCTCCGGGCGCTGTCCCAGCAGCCGATGGACGTAACGCTGTTCCCGTTGCCCCCGTACAGTTTGCAGTTATGGACGTTTGTCGCGTCTTCCGTGGATTGGAAATACATATTCTTTTCATCGTCTGTGCGTTTTGAACCGCCCATGAAGATGTCCTTGTAAATGCTCATATCCAATCCAATTTCCAATCCGTCAGCGAGTTCAGACACCTTCCCGAACGCAGCGCCCCGGCCCGATGCGTTGAAATCAAGCAGGGTGAACGCGGTCGGTATCTCAACCGTTTTTCTGGTCGTGGTGAAGTAATCTGTCACTGACAGGCGCACGTCATAAGCCGAATCAACGTCCATCACAGGCCCGGTCAAAATGCTGGTCGAAAGCGTGTATCCCGTGCCCGCCTGAATCTGAATCCATTCCGTCGAATCCCTGCCCTTGTATTCAAGCGTGTATCGGCTTTCATTCTTTCCGCCGATCGTGGCCACGGAATAGGAAAAGCCTATTTTCCCGTACTGGCCGTCATAGTTTGCCGTGCCGTCCGCCAGCGCACGGACAGGGGAAAGGCCCCTGATCGTTGGCGCAGAATAGGCGATCACTGTAATCGTCCTTGTTGCGGTTGCCTTTCTGCCCCTGCTGTCCGTAACGGTGATCGTCACCGCTTTTGTACCGCTGGAAAGCGTCCCCGTTGTAGGCGCTGTGCCTGAATAGCTTTTCCCGTCAACGGTCGTTTTGTATGCCTTGATGGTGGAGCCGAAGGCCCCAACCGCCACAATGCCAATTTTGACCCTTGATTTGCCCTGCACAAATGCTCCAAACCGTGCCGCAAGGCCGGAAACTGTTTCCGTTATGGAAACGTTGGAAATGGTGGGAACGACCGCATCCGGCACTTTGGCCTTGAAGGAAACCGACTTTGTGCCGATCAGTGTGCTTCCGTTATAGGTCTTGCAGGTGATCGTGCAGGTTCCAGACGTGCCGGACGGAATTTGACTTGCAAGGGAAATCGGCACTTCCCATGTTTTGCTTGTCCCAAGGCCGCTGCCGATTGTCCCGGACGCTTTTCCGAAGGAATACGTAAGCGTATGGTCAAAGCTGCCGGAAGCCCTTGGCATGTTGATGGTGACGGATGCGCCCATGTTCACGCTGCTTGCCGACAGCGTGGGAACGGTGGCCCTTGGGATGGTGTTAAACGTGCCGCTTCCGCTGGCCGTGACGTTGCCGTAGTACGTCCCGCCCAGCGTCACGTTGATACCGCAGGTGGCCGCGAAAGCGCAAGTCTTTGACCCGTTGGATGCATGGGCCACGGTCACGGTTTTGGTAAACAGGGTCTTGGTCTGGTTGCCGTTCAGGGCCGCCGAAAAAGAAAATGTGTATTTTGTCCCGTTGATGGTCAGGCTGCCCGACTTGCTGGCGCTGCTGTTAATGGTGTAGCTGCTCCCCGTGGATACCAGCTGCACCTTGGCCGTTACGCTGCTGGTATTGTTTGCCACGGACTGGCTGCCCACTGTCCACGCGATCTGCAGCCGGTAGCCCGTCCGAATGGCCGCCTGTATGGTTCCTGATGCCGCCATGTTCTTTCCCCCTTTCAGGGGTCAGAAGCCTGTCATTCCGTCAGATTTTCTTAAAGCTCAAGTTTCCGTTGTCACGGGGCATGAACGCGAAATTCCCCAGCTGCAAACTGTGTAATATCTGGGTGTCCGTCACGTACAGCTTGCGATTGCTGAAATAGGCCACTTCGGCCCCGTCCTGCTGAAAGGATATGCGGTCGTTGGCGATCTGCAATTCCAGCTCGTTCCCGATCTCCCCCAGCAGGATTTTCCCGTCCACAAAGCGGATGTATTTGCGGATTTCCTCAAATTCCGCATCCGCCCCGGCGGCCACCGCGTCGATGTCGGCCCGGAAGGTGGTGAACTCGATCTCCACGCTGTTTTTGGTCTGCTCGATCTCCGTACTGACGGAAGAGATCAGCGCGTCGGTGTCGTCTTTCAGGTAGTAGTTTTCCGCCACCGCGCTTTTGATATTGTCCGCCTCCACCTGCAAGGATGCCAGCAAGTTTTGTTCCACGTTGTAGACGGCCGCGGAGGCCATTTTTTCGACGCTTTCCACGGCGCGGACAATTTCCCTTTGCGCTTGACCAACGCCCAGCAAAGCCCCTCCCAGCCCCAAAAACGCCCCGTTCAGGGACAGTTTGTTGGCGGCAGGGTCGAGCAGGTTCACGGCAATCTTGCTGACCCGGAAAAGCTGCTCGATTCCGTGGGGCGCACTGGTCACCCGAACTTGTGTGCCCAGATGGAAGGACGAAAAATCCGCGTCCACCGTGGCCAGATCGGCGGCGGAAAGCTCCACCGTTTCCGGCTGCTTGACAAGCGCGTCCAGTTGTGCCTTGCCCTTGGCGAAAAGGTTCGTGGCCTCGGTCACGTCGTCAAAAATGATCGTTTTGACAATCGTCCCGAACTGTGCTACCGCGTCCGCGTCCGTGATGGTGTCGCTGCCATCGTTGACGCTTTTCACCGTCAGGCGGGTGTCTGTGTCCTTCCCTTCCGCGTCCTTGAGCTTTGCCCCAAGGGGAATGACCGCCGTTGCAATGTCCGCCCCGTTCCGCACCCGTTTCAAGTCCAGCAGGTTTTTCCCGAAGGTGATTACCTGCGGGGAAAGGACGGTGCTGTCCTGCAAGTAGTCAATATAGTTGAGATTCCCCGCGTGCCGGACGGACACATACCCGCCCATGAGCTTGATGAGCTTGTCTTGCAGCTCCGTCCACGTGTCGGTGTAGTCGATGTTCGACCGCACAATGTAGTCGTTGTTGTCCGTCACCGTGATATTGCCCACGGTAAACCACTTGCTTTCCTCCACCTGCTCATTGTGCCGGTCGATCAGCAGGTTCAGATACCCGGCCACCGTGCCGGTGTAGTCGTAGGGCCGCTGGATGCTGTCCAGCAGAAAGGCAAGCTCCCCTTCGCAGGAGATTTTCTTTTCGTTGTGCCAGCCCGTTTCCTCATCCAGCACTCGGCCCCGGAACAGCAGATAATCGTCCTGATATACGGTGACGATGCTTTTCAGTTTGTGAATCAGCCCATAATAGGGATGGTCGGCGGGCAGGGTAAAGGCGAAAGACCCGGTCTTGTTTTCTTCCAGCTCCACCGTAGGGGAAAGAATTTGCAGGCTTTCCAGCCGGTCGTTGTACAGGGGCAGGCCGTCGCAGTATACCCGATACATCAGAGCGTCGCCTCCTGCCATGTGAAGGTGATGCTTCCCGTCCCGGTCACGGTGACGGTGTTTGTCCCTTCCGCAAGTTCCAGCTCCGGCAGGGTGTAGCTGCCGCTGCCCAAATCCCACACGTTGTAGCCGTACACAAGGTTCAGGCTGGTTTCCGCCGTGATGGTGATCTCCGGCACGGCACGTTTTCTACTGTTTGTCAAGCTGATGGTTTCCGTGCCGTCAACCGCCCTTGTCACAACGGTTTTCGCGGCCTTGTACTTGTACGGTTCGCATTCGCAGTCTATTTCGATTTTCCCCACGCCTTTTTCGTCCTTGAAGGAGGACACGAAGCAACGCCCCACATAGTAAAAGCCGGGGTCGCCGTCAAGGGCGATCCGCAGCTTTTTTCCATGCAGGGCGTTTTTGACCATGGAATAATGGGAAAGAAAATCACTCCGGGGAACGATGGTGGAGAACGTGAACTTGTGGGTCACGTCTCCATACTTCGGCCCGCCGAAGAAGTCCGTCAGATCGATGGAGCCGTCCGCCCCGTCGATCTCGACCACCTTCTTTTTGACGGATGGTGCGCCGATCTCTTTTTCGCTCAAAATCAGGTTTAGATCGTCATAAGAGTGCAGTTCCCCGAAAGTGATTCCTATCATGCCATTATGCCACTTCCTTCCACAGGCTTTCCGTTCCGACTGCGCCCGGCTCCCAGACGTTATTGTCCACAAGGCTTTCCCACGTCTTGCCGTTGTGCGTCACCTTGTCGCCCTTGGCGTATGGGTTGGTGCTGTCCGGCTGTACCCATGGCAGGATAGCGCCGCTGGGGTCGGTCAGCACCTTGGCCCATAGGCTGGGCGCGTCAGTAGGTGTCCATGCCGCCTGTGCTGTGTGGGCCGTCAGGCAGCGGTACAGATTGCCAGCGTACCGCACGCGGTCGCCCACGGCGTAGGCGGCTTCCTCATCCCAATCCGGGAACAGTCCCGGCACGGTCAGCGCCTGTTCGTCCGTCAGCATGGCCCCGGCCTTGTCCATCGTCGCCCGGACGATCTTCGCCGCTTCATAAAACTTTCCCATTTATTCCGCCTCCTGTTCCGTGTCAACACCCAGCAGCTCAAGCGCCGCCGCCATGTCCTCCGCGTCCTTCTGGGCCTGTTCCAAAGCCGTCAGGACGCGCTCCCCGGCCCGGTAGAAGTGTTCGCCGTCGTAGGTGTCGCCGATGGCCACGGGGATTTCACCGCAGGGAACCGCCCCCTCAAATTCCGCCGCGTTGGGTGGGTACAGCACAATCACATTTACCACAACGCCGTCTTCCACCAGCGCATAAAGTAATTCGTTCATGCTTCTTCCTCCTTACCGATGATTCCGCACCACAACGATGCCTGAGCCGCCGTTGTGGCTGTTTTCGTTAGAGCCGCCCGCACCGCCGCCGGTGTTGGCCGTGCCGTTCTGCTGGGCGTTACCGCCACCTCCAGCGCCGCCTGCATCATTGGCATTGTTCACGATGGCGCAGGCACCGCCGCCGGAATACAGGGTGCCGGTGGATTCGCCAAATTCGCGGGTCGTTGTTCCCTGCCCAGTTCCCGGCGTTGCGCCGGAACCACCTCCATTGCCGCCGTCGCTTCCGCCGGAACCGGCAAAGTAGGTCGCGCCGCCGCTGCCACCGTTTCCGCCGTTTGAATTGTTGCTTCGTCCCTGACCGCCGCTGACCGACTGACCAAAGCCAGAACTGCTGCCGCCGTCTGCGCCGGCCTGCCCGCCAGCACCCACAACGATTTGATAGTTCGTGCCCTCCACAACGGTAATGCTCTTTTTGGTTTTGGTATATCCGCCGCCCCCGCCGCCGGACGCGCCGCGAGTGCCTTCCTCATAGGTTCCGCCGCCACCGCCCACAAGGAACAGGTCGATCACGCCATTCCACTTGCCCAAATTGGTAAACTTCAGCGTGCCGCTGCTCTTGATTTTGATGCGCCAGTTGCCGCTTCCGTCGTCGATCTTCTCATGACTGCCGCTGTAGGTGTAGGCCATGTTGGGGTTCTTCACCGTCAGCGTGGCCACCCGGCTGGTCACCTCCCCGGCTTTGTTCGTAACCACGCAGTAGATGCTGTGGCTGCCGACGCTCGCGCTGCTCCAACTGACGGTGGCGTTCGTGGCTCCCGTCCACTTCGCCCCGTCCCGGTACCACTGGTACGTGTATTCCGCCGGCACGCCCGCCGTGGCAATTTCCACCCGGAAGGTGGCCTGTTCTCCCTGCCAGTTGGTCACATTGGCCGGGTAGCTGGCGTTCAATACAGGCAGCTTCTTGGCCTCGCCCGCGCGGCGCACGATATAACAGTCGCCCATTATCTCACCACCTTAATTTTGATCGGGATGTCGATCTCCGGCTTAGAGCCGAAAACCACTGTGACCTTGTTTGCCCCAGCCGTGGCCTTGAACAGGCTCACCCACACGTCGGACAGCGCCTGCATATCCGCAAGGGTGCTGACGGCGGCCATGTTGATGTCCACAAACGGCGTATCGCTGCCCAAAAGCCCGGTGGCGGTCACGTCCTGCGTATAGGGGGAGCTGCTCGACCAGCCGGAGGCCGACAACGTGCCGGTAAATTCCAGCAGGTTCACCTTTTCGACGGTGTCATACACCGTCTGGATGTTGGCTTCCAGCTCCGCGATCAGGGCCGCTGTCTGGCTCTGGACGCTGGTCAGGGTGGCACTCACTTGCGTCTGTGCGTCGCTCAAAGCGCTACTGAACTGGCTCTGTATCACGCTGGTGTCGATGCCCGTCACGCCGTCCCGCATCAGGCCGCAGACGCTCTCGTTCAGCCGCTCGTCGGTGATGTTGCCCGCGTTGATGGCCGTCGCGCCAGCCGCCACGGTGATCTGCGCCAAGCTGATTTCATAGGCCACGCTGTCCCGCTGCAGGGCGGGAGCCGCCGGAGAAGCCGCCGCCGTACCCTTTTTGATGTAGGCGTAGCATTTGTTGTTCAAGATTTCCAGCCGGATGCACACCCGGTCGATGCGCTTGTACTGCGCATCCGCCAGCGTCACCGTCAGGGCCTTGCCCGCCGTGTTGGCGTACACGCACCCGGCATAGTCGTTATAGTGGAGCCAAGCAACGCCCGCCCCCAGCGTGACGTTCATAGTTCCGCCCGCCGTCACGGCCAGATGGCCGTTGGTGTACACGCCGCTGGTGCGGGTGGCAAACCATAGCTGCGCGTCCTCCGCTGTATAGGCGGTATTTTCCAAGGGAAAGCTTTTCTCAGCCATTTTTCACGATCTCCCCTTTCACGTAATTCAAGGGCTTGTCGCCGATGATGATTTTCACCGTCTCAAGCCCCTGCCGGTTCTCGTATTGGTATTCCGTTATCCTCGCGTCGAAGCGCAGCCCGTAGCGCTGGCTTTTACACGTCACCTTGTCCCCAAGGTCGCAGCGGTGGCCGAACTCGGTCGCACTCAGCTCGCATTCAAAACACAGGGCGTTTTTATGCTCCTGCAGGGCCTTGATGCCGATCTGCTTCTGCCGTTTCTGCCAGTCTGGGTTGGTCTCGTCCTCGCCCTGATCCTCGCCCGTCACCAGCAGCTCCCGCCGCTGGGCCGCTCCCGCTTCGATGGCCTCCGGGGACACATACTCGTAATACACGGTGCGCGGGTCGTTGTTGGCCGCGCCGGTCACCAGCGCCACGTTCTTGTATACGTCGTCGTCCTCGCTGACGGTCAGTTGTTTCAAATTCCCGTATTCTTGGGAGAACACCACGCCGCCCACGCCGTCCTTGTACGTGCGGTCGGCCCCTTCGTAGACCTCGATCACGTTTGTTTTGTTGGTGCGGTCGAAGTTCGCCCGGATGCCGTATTCCGTCTGGCCCAGCACTTCTTCTGCCGCTTCCAGCAGGTCTTCACCCTCGATCTCGCATTCATACTCCGCCGTCAGCCCCTTCACGGCGGCGGTGGTGACGTTGAGCCAGCGCAGCTCGGCGTTTATCATGCCATACACGGCGCTTTCCACGTTGGTCACGCTGTACGCATGGGCAATGGTTCGCCATGTCAGCAGGTGCAAGGCCGTGTACCCGCCCGCCGTGATGGTGTTCTGTTCGGTGTCCCGTTTGACGCTGATGATCAGCATGGCGGCGGGGCGGTCGGCCCGGTATAGATACCAGCCGCGCCGAAGCAGCCCGGCGTATTTGTCGGTGTCGTAGACCTCAAGGGTAAACCCGCCCTTGTCCGTGTACTGTTCCGTCCATGTCAGGTCGATCCAGTTCTCGATCTGGCCCCGGTACACAAAGTCCGAATCAAACACATGCAGGATCATCCGCTACACCCCCGCATACGCCGGGCGGAAGCTGATGGAGGCCCGCAGCGTGTCGCCGCCCTGATCCGCGTCGGTCTTGATATGATTCTGGCCGGGCTGCAGCTTAAAGGGCACGGACGCGATATCCAGATACTGGAACCCGTCTGTCTCGGTGCCGTCCGTCGCCGTCAGGGTCACGGACAGCTCCTCCCCTTCGTTGCTGATGGTCACCTGCTCCCCGGCGGCCATCGTCCGCATCACCCGCACCATTTCGCCGGTCACGATGTTCTTCACATAGGGGTTCTTCGCTTCCAGCAGCGCGAGGAAATTCACCGTCCAATACGTCGGCGCTTCGCCCTCGTTGTTCACGGTCACATAGCCCACCTGCGCCAATTTGGACATGTAGAAGGGGTTTGGGTCGGAAATATTCCACGGAAACTGGAACTGCGGCTCATAGCCCACCAGCACTTTGTTTTTCCGCACTGCGTCCCGCCAATAGGGGAAGGGAGCATACAAGGAAAAGCTGAACTTCGCCCCGTAGGGCTGGCGGTCGATATCCGGCGAGGACTTGACATACACTTCCAGCTCATACGCGTCATTATAGATCAGGCGGCCCTTCGCCAGCGGGGCCAGTACATGGTTCAGCTGCTCCCGCAGCGCCGCAGACTCCCCGTTGATCGAGCCCTTGAGGGTGATCGTCTTCGGGCTGACGTTCTGGTGCTGCAGCACCTCGCCGATCTCCCGGTTGGATTTCGTGGTTTGAAACTCCACGTTCTGCGCCCCGTAGGACGTGACCTTTTCAATATACGCGCCGGGCGAACCGCTGTTAAACGTCACGCTGCCGATATCGTTTTCATACCGTACCTTGGGAATCATCCGCGCCACCTCCAATCATCCACGGCATTGCGCACGGCCTGCGCCACCTCATAGGGGCTGTTGGTATTTCCGCTGATGTTGATGGTCAGATTCATGGGCTGCTCCGTCTGCACGGGCATGGCCCCGATTCCGGCCAGCGACGGCAATCTTTCCCCGCGCCAGATGGCCGCCTGCGAGGCCGTCAGGACGGCTTCGTTTTCGTGCAGCCGAGCTTTAAAGCCGTCATACGGAACGCGGCGCAGGCCGCTGGCCTGTTGCTGATAACCGTCCATTTCAGGAGTGCTGAAAGATTTGCCGCCGCCGCCGTGTGATTCGCCAGAATCGCTATTGTGTACATTGCTTGTAACTTCAACGCCGATGCCGAGCGAACGTTTTGTGCTGTCCCACCAATTTTTAATACTATTCCATAGGCTTTCCAACTTTGCTTTAACGGCGGTAAAATTTTCAACCGCTATTTGGATAGCAAAATTGAACGCATCCACAAGGCCTGTTTTCAGGGTTTCCCAGCCCTCCTGAATGCTTGTTGCTATTGTCGGCCAATCAGGAAGATCAATGCCAAGCGTTGCCTTAAAGTTTTGCTGTATCCACGGCCAGACGGTGTTTTGCCAGCCGTCGGAAATGGCGTTCCCCGCAAGCGAAAAAACGCTCTGGAACACTTTGCCGGTATTCACCAGCAGATTCCCGGTAGCTTTCGCAACGTTTTTGGTGGTATTCCATGCCGATTCTCCAAGCCCCTTTACCAGCGAATCAATATCGGCGTTCCCGTCTGCCAGACCTGTCAGAAGGTTGTCCCACGCGGCTTTTGTAGCGTTCCAACTGCCGGAAATGGTTTCGGTGGCTTCCTTCTCGGTCGCCCCGGTGATTTCCATTTCCTCTTGGATTACATGGATTGCTTCGATGATGTCGTCAAGATTTTTGATATTGTACTTTTGGCCGGAAAGCTTCTGCGCGTCCCTGAGCAGCCGTTTCATTTCTGATTGAGTGCCGCCGTAACCCAGCTTCAAGTTGTCCAGCATGGTGTAGTTCTGCTTGGCGAAGCCTTGATAGGCGTTTTGGATACTAGACATATCAGTACCCATTTTGTTTGCGTTATCCGACATATCCCGGATTGCCGTATCTGTCAGCCTTGCCGCCGCTTCCGTATCTCCGCCAAGGCTGGAAATCAGCGAGGCCGCAAAGCTTGTCGCCGTGTCCATGTATTCGGTCGCCGATAGGCCGGTCGTTTTGTAGGCTTCTTTAGCGTTCGAAAAAACGGTGTTTTGGGCATTCATAAGCTGGTTATATTTGCCCTCAACTTCTTCCACGCTTTTCCCGGCATCGTCCGCGTACTGCTGCAACGACTTACCGTTAGCGCCGAACAACGTTTCCACGCCGCCGACCATCTGTTCATAGTCCGCATATGCGCTGATGGATGCTTTGGCCAGATCGCCGATGGCCTTTGTGATGCCAGCGGCTACAAGCGCACCTTTGATTTTCCCAAAGACTTTTACCGCAGACCCACCCATGTTTTCAAGTTTGCCTTTTAATCCACCGGCATGTTCGCTAACGTCGTCGATCTTTTCATTGGCCCCCGATGCGTCGATAGCGATACGCCCGAAAAGGGTAAAAATGTCTGCCATTCCGTATCACCTTCTTTATGTAGTGCTGCGCTTTATACCGTTTTATCCATTGTTTTCCGCTTATCACCGCCCTATAATTTCCAAAAAGGAGGTCGTTCCCATGAAAAAAATTGTTGCCGCCGTCTTGTTTTTCTTGATTGTTTTTTCGTCTGCGGTTGCCGAACCGTGGCGTGTTTTTGATAACGCCGGGATTTTTTCGGAAAGCGAAATCGAAGAACTGGAAAACGAAATTTCGGCTTTTCAAAGAGAAACCAACGTTGATTTTGTAGTGCTTACCACCGATGATTATTTAGGTTCCGGCAATCAGCAAGTTATTGCAAACGCCTTTTTCGATTCTGGAAATTTCGGGTTCGGACGGTTGGCAAGCGGATTGATCTACTACATCGACATGAATCAATGCTGGCATTGTGTTTCGACCCTTGGTGAAATGAAAACCGTTTTCGAAGACTATGTAAGCCCTTCGTTAGACGCGTGTGCCGATTTCATGATGAGCAAAGATTATAAAGGCTCCGTTTTGGAAATGATCGATTGGGCGAAAAAGGCAGTTGAGGAAGCTGACAGCAACGCGCAAACACCAACCAAACCATAAAAGGGAACGGCCCGCGCCGCTCCCTTTTCCTTATCTCACATTCCCGCGCCCGGCGTTCCTGTACCGCACATTCAGCCCTTCGTCAATGGCGGGGGTCAGCTCGCCCACCAGAACCCCGGTGTCCAGCAGTACGTCCTTCGGCACGATCCGCCGGAGGAAGTCCATCATCAGCCGGTTTTGCTCAATGATGATCCGCCCCACGGCCTCGTTTTCCGCCCGTACCGCCTGCCGGACGTAGCCTTGCAGCACGTCAATGGGCGCTATGGCTTCCGCGCCCGCCTCCCCGACCCCCTGCAAGCCTGCCCGGCTGTCAAGGATGGTGGGCCGGTCGAATACCGCTCCTGCCGCGTTCCATTTCACGTTAAAGTTCGGCAGCTTTCCCTTTCCCGCTATGCCGAAAGGCGCTTTGCCTCCGCTGACGGAGATTTTCGGGATTTTCAAATTGCTGAACAGCTTCCCAACCTTTAGCGGGAACAGCCCCTTGATCTTGTCCACGGCCTTTTTGACCGATTCCCGCGCCGCGTCGATCTTGTCCGCCGCCGCCTTTCGGATGCCCTCGAAGGTGTCACGCACCGTCTTTACCGCGCCTTTCAGGCCGTTAAAAGCCTTTTTGATGCCGGAAACGGCCTTGGAGCAGGCGGATTTCAGTTTGTCCCATAGAGAAATCCAGAACGCCCGGAAATCCTTGTTGTTGTTCCACAGGTACACAAACGCCGCTACAAGGCCCGCGATCAGGCTTACCACAAGGCCGATGGGATTTGCCCGGAGCGCCGCGTTGAACAAAAGAATGGCCGCTCTGGTGGCTTTCACGGCCTTGGTGGCGGCTTTCATAATCGCGCCCCATTTCAGAACCAGAAGGAACGAACCCACGGTCACGGTTGCGGCAATGATGGCCGCTTTCCATGCGTCCACGGTGTTCTTGTTGTCCTTCATCCATTTCCGCGCATCCTTAACCTTTTGGATAAGGCTTTCCAGCTTCGGAACCGCCGCTTCCACCATTTTGGAAATGGCGTTTTTGACGGCGGTCAGGATGGGTTCGCCCACTCGACCCAGCTCCGCCATAGCGCCGTTCAAGCGCTCCTGCGCCCGGTTGGCCGCCATCACGTCCGCGTTGGTTTCCTTATACTGGTCGGAGGCGGCCTTGTACGTGCCGTTCAGGTTCTCCATGATGAGCTTTTGCCGCTCCTGTTCCCCGGAGCATTTCGCCAGCTTGTCGTTGAATTCGTCCTCGGAGATGCCCGCCCAGTTCAGCGCATCCGCCAGCGGGCCGGTCACTTCGCCCACCTTGGCGGTCTCGTTGGCCGCTTCGGTCAGGCCCTCAATGGGCAGCGAATCGCCGAAGGTGGCGAAAACGCCGGTGCAGATGTCCGTCCATGTCTGCAAATCCTTTTCGTTGTCCGTCATGACCGCCAGATGGTTTGCCGCTTCTACGGATACGTCCGTTTCGCCCAAAACCGCCTGCAAGTCCTGATAGGTTTTCTTTGCAGCATCGGAGGAATGGCCGTTGGTCACAAAGGCCGTGTCCAGCTTGCCCATTTCGGTGCGGTATTCCCGGCTCCCCTCAATGGCCGCTATCCACGCCGTGCCCAGCGTCACCCCGGCCCCTACCACGGCTTTTCCTACCGTCAGGGCCGCAGCGCCGATTTTCTTGAAAGATAGTTCCGATTTACTGCCCGTATTTTCCGCTTTGCCTGCTGTTTCGTCCAGCGCCTTGTTGGCCTGATCGTTTTCAACCGCAATCGTCCCCAGCAGCCGGAACAGTTCCATTCGCGTTCACCTCACCACACGCCGGAAGGAAAGCGTTCAGGATGCTTTCCGATTCCGCTACAATGCTTTGTACTTCTTCCCGCGTTGGTGCTGCGTGTTTTTCCGGGTCGATGCTGTCAACGAAATCGGGGTAGGACTTGTCAAACACACGATGCAGCCAGACTTCCCAAATAACCTTTTCCCGCTGCTCGTCGTTGTACCGCTTGACCAGCCCTTCCACAAACTCGCACAGCTTCCCGGCCCGGATCATTCCGTCCATCAGGGGATAGGGGTTGGCATACCGCCGAAAAACGAGGTCGAAAAAATCCTGCTCGTTTAGCTGCGCAATTTGAATACCTGCGTAAAAAAATCAGCGAACTCTTCTTTCTGGATGGTTTCCATCACCATCCCGGCGAAGGTGCCCATGGGCAGTTCGGCGATCTCCTTTTCCTTCATGCCGGACAAGCTGGCAAGAAACTGATAGAGTTCCGTCCGGCACTCCGGCAGGCGTTCCACCACCAGCGCGGCCACGTCCACCATGATCTGCATCCCCACGGCGGCGGCCAAGTCGCTTTCCTGCTCCTTGCCAGCGTCCGCAATGGCCTTGCGCACGGTTTCGCCGTCGAAGCACTTTTTCAGTTCGCTTAAGCCGATCTTGTTGATAATGCGCAGCACCATAAACAGGTCGTCCGCTTTCAGCGCCCGCAAAGTATAGGTCTTTTCTTCCATCGTCGTTTCTCCTTTTCATAAGATGGGAGCAGGGAAAAACCCTGCCCCCTTTTTTACGTTATGCCGCCGGGGTGGGGTAGTAGATATGCCACGGCAGGGTGTCCGCTTCGGCGGTCAGAGGCGCGTAGCACTCAAAGGTCAGCGTAGGCGTGGCGGCCTCCTTGTTCTGCGTTTCCACCTCCCAGCCGGAGGTGCACAGCGCATAGTCAAACACAACAATGATGGGCGTACCGTCCAGACGCTTGCCCACAAAGCCAAGGTTCTGCACGTAGTCGCCCGTCTTGATCATCCCACGGGATTTCAGTTCGGTGTAGCCGGTAGCGGTGGAGGACGCGGCCTCGTCCGCAATGACGGTCTTTTTGATCAGGTCGGGGGTCTGCTCCACGGGCTTGATCTCCATGGTGGCGGTCTCGCCCACCTTCACGGCCAAGTCCTTGATCTTGACCAGTGCGCCGTCCACCGGCACGTCGTACAGTTCCTTAGTGATGCTCACCTTGCTGCCGCCATTGGTAGCGCACAGCAGGGATTCCGCAAAGTTCCACGCGCTGTCCTTAAATTCAAGGCCCGCGTGTACCGTGCCAGCGCCGAAAAGGACGTTGCCCGGAGTGCCCTCCGTAATGCCGGAGGACTTGAACTCATCACCCAATGCCATATCATTTCACCTTCCATTCTTGGATTTTCAGATTGATCTTGATGCTTTTCAGCTCGTCGTCCCCGGTGGGAACCACAATGGCCGAATCATAAAAAACCGCGATGCCTGCGCCGCTTGGCAGGATCACGGTTTTTGGGACGGCCTGTTCAATTTTTGCTTTGCTTTCTTCCAGCAGGAGCCACGCGCCACGGGTGAAACCCCGAAGAACGAAGGTGCTTTCCAGAAAGCCGTTTTCTTCCAGCGTTAGGGATGGGCTTTCCATGTACTCCCCGACGAAGTAGTAGTCGGGAGGGATGCCGGTCTGGCCCACTTCCCAGCGCATGAATTGATAGTTGATTCCCGCACTTTCCAAAAGTTCGCCCACGTATTGCAGCGCGTCAATGGTCATACTCACAGCCCCTTCAATCGATTCTCAAGGTCGGCTTCGGCCTTGGGTTTCACGGACAGAAAAGCCTTTTCCAGCGTGGCGGCGGGCTTGCGGCCATTGGTGGCGTGGACGTTGGGCTTCCTCGCTGCAATGGCCTTGGCCTGTGCCTCCGTCAGTTGTTTTCCGCCGTTGCCCTTGTATCCGTCCTTGTACACCCACCAGCCCTTGCGCCCGTCGCCATGGACGGCGTATTCACCGGTTCCGTATTCTTCCCAATACCCTGCTTCCAGCGGGGTGCCGATCTTGGCTTCCCCGGCTCCGTCGTCCACATCGGCCTTGTACGACTTGCGCAGCTCAATGCCCGCGTCGCCGTCCAGTTGGGTGTTGTCCTTGGCCTGCGCGGCGATCTCGTTTGCCCACGTGTTCAGCCATGCCTTGGTGGTGTCGTTCAACGCCGCTTTGACCTGCATAGAGAAATCCTTAAATTCCACGGACACGGTCAATCACCGCCCGTGTACTTCAAATAGATTTCAAGCTGTTGGTGCATTTCCATCGGGTCGTCGATCAACATCACGTCATAATGCTTCCCGCCGATCACCATGCGGCTGTTTTCCGCCTGGATGCCCTCCGCGAGGGGCTTATAATCGGACATGAAAACATGGGTGCTTTCCTGCACTTTGGCCGAAAAGGCCGTATAGCCGGAGCTGCCGCCGGACAGGTCGAGCCAGCCCCGAAGGGTCTGCGCGTCCGTCCATGCGTTCACGCCCTCGCCGATGGCGTTTTTCGCCGCCGCGCGGGTCTGGATGGTGCCGGTCAGGTTTCCGCCGATGCCTTTCATACGCCTACCCCCTGACCGAATCGTGCCCGCATATAGGGCGCGAGGAAGCCCAGCAGGGAGCGGGGATAGCCCATAATGGAGTTGTCGCCGTCCATGTTGTAGTACGTGACGGAGTGCCGGGAAATGGTCTCGGACTGTACGCCCGCTTTATCGCCGCTTTCCAGCTGCCACTTGAGCATGGAGGCCGCGCCCTGCTTCACGTCGGCAGGGTAGACCACCTTGGTCACGGTGATGCCGCTTTCGTCGTACAGGTCTTCTTTCACCGTTACGGTTCCGCCGGAGGACGTGCGCACGTTGACCAGCCCGGCGTTCAGGGCCGAATCGGTGATCTGCAGGGTGTCGTTGGCCCTGAAAAGACCGCTGGTCTCCACCAGCAGGGTCTTGCCGGTGGAGACAGCGTCCGCAGCCGCCCGGAACGCCCTCACTTGGAAGTTGTTGTTGGTGTAGGCCCGGATGAGCAGTTCAAGCGCCAGAAGACGAGCTTCCAGCGCCTGATCCGTCGCGTCCGTGTCCGCCACCTGCCGAAACTCGGCCACGGTCATGATCATAAGGGTTTCCCCCTTACTTCTTGAACTTCGCCAGAACGATCTTCGCGTCGTTGGTCTTGGCGACACCGTAGTACTTGGCGGCGGTCACGTCGGTCTGCTGCTTCTTGGGGAACCATTCGCTGTCCACCTGAATGTCCTTTTTCAGGAAGATGGTCACAGCGGGCAGCTCGTCCTCGGTGTACTCGGTTTCCGCGCTGTCGGGTTCCAGCTTGATGATGGGGCAGAGGTAGTAGTCGGCGGATGCCGCGTTTACCTTGTCGCCCACGGCCAGCTTATCCTTGCAGTTCGGCTGCACGGTGGAAAGCCGCTTGGCGGTGGCGCTTTCGGCGGTGCTTTCGGACACAATGGTGATCGTGCCATCTGTGTTCTTTTCATACTTCACCAGCATGACCTTCTTGGACTTCTTGACCCACGCGCCCGCGATCTTGCCGATCGCGCCGTTCAGGGCCACACCGGCGGTGAACTTGTCGGCGGACAGGAAAGCGGAATCCTTCAAAAGGGTGGCTTCCTGCGCGGGATTGATGAACATGACCTTCTCGATGCCGTCTTCCTCGTCCTCAAACTTGGCGATAGCATCCACCACGCCGCCGTAGGCGATAGCAGCCAGCGTAGAGGCGGCATAAACGTTGGAACCAGTGTACACCGCGTCCAGAACGTCGTTATCCACCTTACCGGCAACGGCCTTGGCCAGCTGCTTTTCGGCCTGACCGATGGGATTGCCAAGACCGCTGTTCACGGCCTCCTGCGTGATGCCCACGGCCTTCATGGCCTTCTTGATGGTAAAAGTAGTGGTGGAGGCAGTCAGGGTAGACAGGCCCACTTCCGCGCCCTCGGCCACGTCTTCCGCGTCGCCGATGTAGTTCCAGCTGGGCACGGTCTTGGTATCGCCGGGAACGCCCACCAGAGTGCGGTCGACGCGGGCATAGGGGGTCAGTTTCAGCAAAGCGTCGATCTTCGCTTCGATCATCGGCCCCATAACTTCGGGATTGATCATATTCGCCATTTTCGTAACAGCCATTCTTGTTTACCTTCCTTTCGATTCGGTGCTTTGCACCCTTCTTTTGGTTTCAGTTACTCGCCCATGGCGGCGCGGAAACCTTCGGGGTTTTCCTCAAAAAGCTTCGCCCGCTCCGCGTAGGGCTTTTTCAGGATGTCGCTTTTCGTAAGCGCCGCTTCCTCGTCGTTACCCGGAAGCCGGTTTTCAACGACGGTCTTCTTGCCGGAAGCTTCAAACTGGTTCGGGAACTGGGTTTTCAGGGCGGCCAGCTTGTCGTCCCAATCCTTGATCTTCCCGTTTTCGTCAAGGGTCAGCGCTTCGCCCTTGTTTTTCAGCTTGAAGGTCAGGTAATCCACGTCCACGGCCTTGTTGGCCAGCAGCTCCACCTTGATCGCCGCGTCCAGTTTGGTCTGTTCCAGCTCCGCTTGAAGCTGCTGCACCTTGGTTTCGTAGTCCGTCACCTTCTGCTGCAAACCGTCGTTGCCCTTGTTGGACTTTTTCAGTTCCTCGATCAGGGCGTTGGCCTCGGTGAGCTGCTGGTTCACGCCGTCGTGCTGGGTTTTCAGCTTGCCGTAGCGGATATCAAGGTTTTCCTCGGAGGCCGTGTAGATTTTGTTTTCCTTCATAGCCGCCGCGATAGCAGAAATAGCCTCGTCGTTTACGCCGTTGGCTTTCAGGATTTCATTCAGGGTCATAAATTCCATTCCTTTCTACGCTTTTACCGTGGTTGCATCACGATTTTGGAATCAGGTTTTTCCATCCCTGCGGATGATTTATGCAAAAAAGCGGTTTCCCGCCTTATGCCAGTAATTTTGTCCATGTATTCTTCCCACAGATTCCGTCTGCGGAAAGGCGTTTTTGCTTCTGGTAGGCTCGTAGGGCCTTTTCGGTATTGCTGCCAAAAATCCCGTCCGCCTTGCCAGCGTCAAAGCCGTTTTCATTCAGCAGCCATTGGAGGACTTTCACCTGCGTTCCCTTGCTGCCGTTCCGTAAGGTCTGCATATTCGTCACCGCCGTTCCCGATGTGCCGTTTTGGGCCTTGGAGGGGCTTTCCTGCGGTTTTTCCGTCTCGGTGGTGGAGTTGTCGGCCCCGTCGGAAAGAACGCCGGGAAGGGCCGCCCAGTGCGTCCAAGAGCGCTGCTTGATCTGCGCCTTTACCACGCCATAGGCAGCGGAACGAGCCTCCACCGCATAGCCGTTTCCCACGCATACGCCCGTATGGGTCATAACGCCCTGCGCGTTGGCATGGTACAAAATCACGCCCGGCTCGTCCGGCAGGGTGTCAATGGTGCCCTTCTTGGCCCATGCGGTTCTTTTCCATTGACTGTTCGCCCCGCTGACAAGGGCCTGACCGCCCGCCCTGCAGGCGTACCGGGTGAGCTGGGCGCAGTCATACGCCTGCTTGCCGTAGTAGCGGCAGCCGTTACAGATGGTCTTTTGCCCGTTCAGCACTTGGCAGTAGCGGTAAATGTTATCCTTCTGGGACGGGTAGGCTTCGGCCCGTTCCCGGCGGAAAGCGGGGGAGCACAGCTTTTCGCCGTACCCGCCCCAGATGTACGCACAGCCCAGCTTGCTTTCCGCATACTCGGCGATTTTCTTTCCCTTAGCCGTTGCCATCGGGATCAGCTCCCTCATCGTCGGAAGGTTTCAATTCTGCAATATGTTTACCAGTATTATGAATGTAGACGGCCAGTGCGGCGGAGCAGATGCCCGCCATGACGTTTTCAGGGGTCACGGCCCAGCCGTTGAGCCACAGCACCCCCACCAGCGCCACGGGCAGCAGCACGAGGGGAATGTACTTGTTGTTGAAGCCCTCCCACACGTTTTTCAGCAGCCAGCCCACCAGAAAGCAAACGGCGGCAACGGGGATCACCGCGTATTTGCTGATGATTTCCATGATGTTGATTTCCATGTTCGGCTCTCCTTTCTTTCCATAAAAAAAGCAACCGTTCGGAATTTCCGAATAGTTGCTTTATTTCTTGCGATATGTTGCTTTATTTTTTGCAACTAATTGCAACCAGTTGCAATATTTTTAATTACTGCTGCAATGGTATCATCCCCTTTCACATGATTAAAGATTATCAATCATAGTTTTGGAGTAAAATTCCCGTCTTACTTCAATCGTAGGAATTTCGTTTATTTTCACCTTGATAATGATCTGCAAATCTGCCGGGCATTCGTAATCGCCATAGATGGTTTCGGCCTTATCCATAATGGATTGGCCGCAATCCCTGATCTGCTGAACCCGATTTTCCCTATCGAATTTCATGTTTTCCCCTTTCCAAGGCATGAAAAAAGCGCCATGCGCGGCGCTTGTACGTCCTTCCCGTTCGGTCTATAATGCTGCCGGGAAGGGAGGTGAGAATATGTATAATGACGCTTACCGCCTGCTTGAAACGTTTCTTAAAAGACACGGCACGTGTAAATTTCCTATGGAAGAAGTAACCGGCATCGATCAGGAGCTTGTACCTGCTATGCAGCGCCTCATTGACGACGGCTATCTCTTCGCCCATCGGTTTTATTCGACCGCCTATGTTACGCAGGCAGGTCTTCGGGCCTATCAGGAAGAGACCCTACGCCGAAAAGATCAGCTTGAGCAGCAAAAACAGGATGAAGCCGGAAAGAACGCCGAACGTGCCTCTGATCGCGCGTACGCTGATAAGAATGCTAAGAAGCAATTCCGCCACGACTGGCGGATAGCTGTTTTCAACCTCCTTGGCGGTTTCGTATTGGGTGCGATAGTCAATCACTTTGTCGATATAGTAGGGTATGCTGCTCGGCTTTGGCGTTTTTTTTCTGAATGGTTTCAATCGTTTCACCCCCAGTAAGTAATTCAAAAGCGTCACTTCTGGATTTGCTAAAACCTAAACTGCGCGATTCTTTCAGCAAACGCTTTACAAGCCGAAAGAATCCGGGACGTATGCGCGACGCTGTATCCCTTGCCGCCCAGAGTGCGGAGGATTTCAGCCACAACGCATACGTCCTCATCTTCAATGCCCGTACAGAGGCCCCAAAAGATATTGTTTTCCATGTAGTACAATATCTCTTCGTCAGTCAGGTATTTCCGCGCATCCTCAACGCTTTTGATTTCTTTCCCCTCAATTTTCTTTTCGATTTCCGAAAGGCTCATGGCTTTTTCCTCCCATCAAAAAAGCACCGTGCGGGCGCAGGGTGCTTTACATATCTTCATCTTCAACTCCGTCCATCATGTCACAATACAATTTAAGTTCTTTTGAACCGTTTTGATATACATAGTCGTCCAGCGAAAGCGGAGTATCAATTTCAAGCCATTCGTTTGCTAAACGATTGGCTTCTGCTTCGATTTCAGGTGATGGACCTACCCTTCTGCATAGGCTCATTTGATGATCCCCTCTTCTTTCATAACAGAATAAATCGCCTCTGTCAGCGGATTTCCTCTTCCCGTCACTTGACGTTCAATCGCGTGTGCCACAACCTCTTTTGATTCCTTCCATGGCCCCTTAATGCCGGTCGTCATCATCCGCATAGTATCGGCTTTTTTTGAAGTGCCATTTATTCCCAACTTCTTAAAAGCACGATTCAAAACTTTCTTACTGTCAAACAGCCCTGAATATTCTGCGTGATGCGTCATTTCATGGATAACGGTGGCATACGCTTCTTCAAGCGCGTCTGGAATGGACGAATTTAAGGTGATCGTTTTGTAAAGCGGGGAGTACAAAGCATACACATTGTTTTTCATGCGTTCTGCCTTGATTCGCTGTGGCGAAATGCTGCCGTACATGCTGATTGCCTTATCATAGCCGCGCACCGCTTCACGCTGTATCTCTACTGGCATGGCGGAAAATTCTTTGCTTAGAAGGTTGGTTCCGTCGGGCTTCATGTACCGTGCGGCGATCTCTTCCGAGGTCATTTCACCATAGTTTATTATACCACTTTTTCCAGTATTTTCAACGGTTTCCGCCGCTTTCAGGTACTTTTCCTTGAACTCTGCGAAGCTGTCCGTCTTATCCAGCCCGAAGAACTCCGCCCGCTTCTGCATCACTTTCAGTTCATCCGCATCCAGCGCGGCCCGTGCCCGTGTCAGCAGGGTACAGCGGCAGTTGCAGTCCTCGGCAGGGTCGCCGAAATCGTGGGGGTACATGGCCTTTTTACCGTGGGTCTCAAAGGGCTTGTCCATTTCCCTGATCTGGTGGTCAAGCTCCCGGTGGGTGTCGCGGGTCTTGCCGTCTAGGACGGCTGACCACTGCTTCACCACGTCGGCCCCGGCGGCCTTGGCCTTGTTGGCCGCATCGAAATTGGCCTGCTCCTGCACCCGGCCCGCCTCCGTGCGCACGATGGTTCGGGCGCGGGAAAGGGGCGCTTTGGTCATGAGGGCGATCCCCTGCGCCATTTCGCCGTAGCTGTACCCGGCGGCAATGCCCCGCGTGATCTCCGCCGAAATGGTTTTCTTGAGCTTGCCAACGTCCACGCCGAGGCTTTCATACAGCGGTTCCTTTAGTTTGCTGTCAATGGTGACGGCTTTAATGGCCGCTTCCTGTTCGATTGGCACGATCACTGGCACGCCCTGACGGTGCAGGTTGTACAGGGTGCCCACAAAGCCGTCGGTGTAGCTGTCCCGCAAATACTTGTCAATGGTCTCATATTCCCCGGCATGGAGCCGGTCGAGCGCGGCCTTGACCTGCGCTTTGATAAGCCGTTGGTACTGCACCTGATGGATCACGTTGGGCAGGTCAGCGTCACCCCGCCCCAGAAGGGAAGCGATCTTGTCGTCGATCTCTTCCAGCGCGGCTTCGTACTGCTTTTCCAGCGCTTTCAGCACGGCCTTTTCGCTTTTCAGCCGTTCCCGGAGGACTTCCCTTTCCGCTTTCGTCAGCCCGTTACTCACCGGCCCCACCCTCTGTCAAAGCGCCGTCAAGGGCCGCGTAGGGGTCGCTTTCCTCCGGCTTGGGCAGCTTGTCCTTGATGTCCTCATAGCTAATGTCCAGCTGCTCACAGATGAGTTGGATCACCGTTTCGTCGTCCAACGTCTGGCGGAGGCCCAGCAGGGTGTTGATCTCCACCTGCCGCTTCTGCGCGTCGGTCAGCTCGATCTGGGCGTTGTCCTGCGCGTTGGTCATGACCTCGCGCTCAAAGTCAAAGTACACGTCCTTCATTTGGTAGTCGGTGCCCTGTTCCGCGTTGATCTCGGAGAGCACCACTTTCAGGATTTTCCGCATGAACTGTTTCAGATGGATTTCCAGCTTGTTGCACTTCAAGTCCAGCAGGGCATAACGGGACTTGATCACAACGTTGGTCACGTTGCCGTCGCCCATCTGCGCCGAATTGAAGCCCATGCCGAAGCGGTAAATGTTCTTTTCGTCCAGTTCCAGCTTGCTTTCCCGCGCCTGATAGGGGATGTCGATGGTGCGAATATCCACGTCGCCGCCGTCGGTCACGCCGATATGCTTCTTGGTGCGGACGTTCTGCATCAGCTCGTCCAGATTGTCCCCCTGAAAGCCCTTGACCACATACAGGACTTCGTTTGCGTCCTGAATGTTATTGCTTAGGCCGCAGCTCATCAGGTCGTAGTCGTCGATGATGTCCTTGACGATCTTAAGGCCGCTGACCTGCTTCCGGGAGTTGTCCAGCCGGAAGAAGGGGATAAAGCCGAAGCCCTCATAATAGATTTGGTCGTCCCCATCCTGCCGCCAGATGGTATGCGGGCGGGGGTTGAGCACTGCCGCGTCGTCCGGCACGATGTCCCCGCCGTCCACCTGCACGAAAAAGTGGGTCTCGGTCTCGCTCCACAGCTGAATGCGCTTGAGGCGCTTATTGCCCTTGCAGCTGCGGTCAATGTACCAGTAAATGACGTACTTCTTCCCGTCGGAGCTTTCCTTTTCCTTGACTTCCACCACGCCGATGCTGTCCGCGCACTGGAAGCAAATTTTCCCCTCCGCGTTTTTATAGGCGTACATATATTCAAAACCCTTGGAAATGGTGCCCGTCAGCACTTCGTACAGCTCGGAGGTGAAGTTTTCGTTGTCGTTGAAGTATTCGTCCAGAAGCTCCTGCAGCTCTGGAATATCGGACTTGGCAAAGCCGCCCTTGCCGGAAAGCATATACTGGACTTCCTGATCTACCAGTTCCGTGAAAAACGGGTGGGAAATCTTGATGTTGCTCCGGCTCTTGTCCTCCCGGATATTGCCGTCAGCGTCCACGAAAAAAAGCTGATACTGACGGATGTCGTGTTCCCCCTCGTAGTACCTAAGTCCGATGCGGGCCAGCTGCTTCTTGGTGCTGGCCGCGTCGCTGTCCATAAAGGTTTTGATTTCATCCACGGAAATCATTGCCGTATCCCCCTTATATGATCCATTTACTGCCGATGATGTGTTTTTCCAGCCCGTAGCGCATTGCGTCCATCAGGTGGTTAAAGTCGTCGATGGGAACGTTGAGCGCGTTCCCGAACTTGTCCTTGTCCCACGTGTAATTGCTGATCTCCGTCACGAAATTCACGCATTGCGGGTGGATAATGATCTCCAAGTCCTGAATCCATTGGATGCCGTTCTGGATGCTGTCCTTGCCCTTTTTGGCGGCCTGCGCCCGGATGCCAAGGCTGACCAGCTCGTCAATGCTTTTCGGCTCCGCGCTGTCCGCCGTGATCCGCTCCTTGCCGTAGCCCATAGACTGAATGGTCTCGGCAATGCGGCGGTTGCTCATGCCCCTTTGGTACATTTCGTCGAACACGTACAGGCGCTTGTTGTCCTTGTCCAGAAGGCCGCAGAACAGCGCCGTGGGGTCGTTGGTGTAGCCAAAGTCGAGGCCGAAGCAGCTGACCACGCCGGGCAGCCTGCGCACCGTGTCAAGGTCGAAGCGCTCTTCCCGCCATCGCTCATACACAAGGCCGTCCACAATGCCCCAATTCCCTTCCCCGGCCACGGAATAGCGGCGGGGATTGCGCACCCGCATATCCTCAAAGATTCGCAGGTCGTCCGGGGTCAGCCATTCGTTGCACTGGTAGGTGGTGGTCAGGGCCAGTTTGTTGTCGTCGTTGGGCGGGTCAAAGAAGCGCTTCTTGATCCACGTCTTTTCCGACCACGGATTGAGCAAAATAAAAATCCGCTTGAAGTACCCGGCAGGCACTTCGCCACGGATGGATTCGTCGATCATGTCAAAGTCGGATTCCTTGGTGATCTCGTAGGCTTCCTCAAAGACCGCCCAGCACAGCACCCCTTTGGGCACGGAAATGGAGGTCAGTTTCAGCGGGTCGTCGCAGCCGCGAAACAAAATGCGCTGGCCGGTGGGCCGGTACTCGATTTCCAGCGGGGACAGGCGGCAGGTGAACCACCTGTCCAGCCCAAGCCGGTGAATGGCCCACTTGCAATCCGAATAGCAGGAATCTTTCAGGGTTCTTTCTGTTTTGCGGATGTAAATGGCGTTGGCCTCCGGGTACTGGATCAGATGGGAAATGATCCATAGGGCGGCGGTCTTGGACTTTTTACTGGCTCGGCTGCCCTTGCAGGCCACATAGCGCCCCCGGAAGTTCCAGAAGTCCGCGTACCCCTTGCCGACGACGGTTTGAAGAGATACCTCAGGCATTCACATCATCCTTTAGCACCAGCGGGGACATATCAACGTCGGCCTCCACCTTGTCCGTATAAAGCCCGTAGCGCTTGCCCAGCAATTCCGCAGCTTTCAGCCGTTCCTTTTCGTCCGGGGCCTTTTGGATGGCGCGGGCCTCGGAACAGCCGTCCCCGGTGCCCTCCACCACCACGATCTCCGCGACGGACTGCCCGCGCATGACCGCCGTCAGGTATTTCAACACTTCGTCCTGATCCGCGATCAGTTCTTTTTCCTTCTCCGCCATTCTTTTTTGGAGAAAGTCCTTAATTGTAGTAATTTGTAGTAACTTGCTTGCGTTGGTATTGGCATAATGGGGCGAGTACCCCGCCCGGATCGCGGCCTGTGTCGCGTTCAGGTCGATCAGGTATTCGTCACAAAAGCGCTGCTGTTTCGCCGTCATTTTCGCCATCCCGCAACACCTCCTTTGTTAAATCGTGCTTTCCTCCGGGTAGTCCGGCACTTGGCGTTCCAGCTCCGCATACAGGGCCTTGACAACGGTCACGTTGTATGCGTCGCTGGGTTCTCCCTCCACGCCGATCAGCTCACGCTTTTTAAGCGTCCAGCCGTCGGAAAGAAGGGCGTTTACTTCTGCGTCAAATTCGTTCAGCTTATAAACGGCTCTTAAGACGGTTCGAATCACGGGGTATCACCTCCCGTGAACTTGAATCCCTGCACGGCCCGGAAATGGCCGCCGAAGCCGCCTCCGATATGCTCCCGCCCTTTCCGCCTTGCGGAACGCTCGTGGGAAGCAATGCTTTTGGTTTTGTTGTCCCCGTACAGCTTGGCGGACACCTGCTCCCATTTGGGGGAGCGGCGAAGGGCCGCGCACAGCTGCGGGTGGGACGTGTGGAAGTAGGTGGGCAGCTTCCTGCCGCGCCTGCCGTTCCCGTCCAGATGGTATTGGGCGATAGCGTCAAGGAATCTGGTTCCAACGCCCGCCCCCTGCCATTCCGGCATGGTCACAAGGCGAGTGGCCCGGTAGCCGCCCACGTGGAACCACGGGGAAACCGCCAAATGGCAGGCCAGCTCGCCGTTTACCGTTCCCACAAAGTATTCCGCCGCAATGGGGCGGGGCAGGCTCAAATAATAATGCGGCTCAAAATGTCGCCAGTAACTTCCGTTGACCTTCCGAATTTCCAGCTCGATCTTGGGCCGCTGCCGGGGACAGCCTCTTTCGAAAGTCTTTGCCCCGGTATCAAGCACCCAATCCGGCTGTAGCCAGTCCACCACGTCATAATGAGGGGTGAGCAGCACGACCCTGCCGGACGGGTTTTCCCGCCTCCACGCCTTTTGGAAAGCCTGTGCGCCGATCTTGGCGATCTGGCGGTCTACCACGGAGGTAAACTCATCCACCACCGCCGTTTCCGGCCTTGTGCAGATCAGGCGGGCCAGCCCTGCGCGGAACTGCTCCCCATTGGACAGCACCCTATACGGCCTAAGCCACGCTGGCACGTCCCCAAGGCCCACGGAAGCCAGCATCCCGGTCACAAGGTTAAAGTCCCCGTTCGGCGCTATATCGTCCACAATGGGCCGGTCGTCGTGCCAGCCGGAGGCCATGTCCGTGATCCCTGTTCCGCCGAAGAGCTGCTTTCCGATGGACGTTTTTCCAGAGCCGGAAGGGCCGACCACCACGCCGATGCTCCAATCGCCGGAAAGGTCAACGCCGTCAATGGTCAGGTCGAAGTTGCAGCCGCTTTCCGCGTTGAACAGGCTTTTCACCCGTGCGGCGCGGTAGGAATTAAAATCGCTGACGCGGTGGTGTACTTCGATAGTCGTCATACGGCCACCACCTTCAAGCGGTATCCTTCCGTTTTCAGCTTTTCGTATGTATGTTCTTGGTCTTCTTCATCCCTACAAATCACGACCACCGCATACTGTGATTTGTAGGTAAAGCCTTTTTTGTCATATTCTCGCCACCTTTGTCTTGTTTCTCTCCAAACCCCCGCCAGCCGGAGAATATCCCACGGGCAACGAAAAAAGGCTGCCCCCAAGCAAAACAGCCATTGCCCGCGCCACCGCAAAAAGCCCATAGCGTCGCCCGCCCCGGATGGATAGGGGAGCTACCGGCCATGAGCGCATGAAAAAAGCCCACGGCGACCGCCGCAGGCTATTGGGAGGAAAGGTCTGTGCCCCTTTCTTCCACGATACTATTATAGCACAGAACATAGTCCGTTTTAGTCCGCACTTTTAGAAAATTTTTGATAGCTCGTCCAAAAGTGCTGCAAGGCGTTCCCGTGAATCTCGAACATGACCGTCCGCTCGAACGGAAGCCGCTGCAAAACGCTTTCCCAGCTTCGCCCGTTGATATAGCGCTCCGTCAGGATGGTCTTTTCCCACTCGTCCGGCAGCTGCTCTATCAGCCAAAGGCGCACGTTGAGCGCCTCTTCCAGATGGACGATGGTGTTTTGCAGGCGTTTTTCCACGGTGACGGCCTTCACGGCGGCGTTTGCCAAACTGTCATGATTTCCGCTTCCGCTGACGTGTTCATCGGTCAGGTTGCTGGTGGTGCCGGTGGCTTTCTCCCGGATCGCTTCCAGTTCTTCCCGCAGGTCGTCCCGCCGGATTTTCATGGCCATGTATCGGTTCAGGTAGATCATGGCCGGATGTTTGGGCTTTTTACGTTTTGTCTGCTGTTCTTCTTTCAAGGGTCATTCCTCCGATTCCACCGTCCCGCCGGGGACAAGCTCGTAATAGTCGATCTCTTCGTCGGTCAAAGGCTCCGTATAGTCTGCAAAGCCCCACATAGGCCGGGCATATCCCGCAATGTGGACATGCTCGGCAAGGGCCGCGTACAGGCTGCGCTTCGGCACCGCTCCGTGGGCCGGGGGACGCATGCGGCAATAGTAGCGGTACAGGGTATTACTTTTGCTTTCCGTCGTCATTCTTCCGGGCCTCCTCTTTCTCACAGATGATCGTCTCGATGGTGACAAAACGATGATATTTGTTTTTCAGGCACTTTCTGTACCGGGTCACGGTGTTTTCGCCCGGCTCTGTCCTGTATACAGCCGTTTTTTCTCCGCAGTAGGGGCAAAGCATCGGTCACACGCTCCTTTCGTCCTCCTTCGGTGGTTCCGGCAGGGGCATCCAGTGGGTGACATTTCCACCGCGCTCCCACGTCCCGTCGCCATAAAATTTGAAGATTTTGATGTACCGCGTGCCCGGAAATGCAACGCTGTCGATGCAGCACAAGTATACATCTTCTTTTCTTTCCGGCAGCCTGTCTTTAACGCTGATCCAGTCCATGCTCATTCCTCCCACGGAAATTCCTGCCGAAAGTCCTCGTCCATCAGCCCGCGAAGGCTTTCTTTCATAAATACTTTCATACCCGTAATCTGCGCCGCTTCCACAATGTTTTCCACCCATTCCCGTTTTGGAACGACCTTGCCTTTGCGATTGCCCGTTTCTGCGCCGACGATCACCCATTCATCTGAGCCAAAAGAGCCAAGTCCAACGTGCATGTGTTCTGTCAGCGGCTCAATACTTGTGAACGTGTGGTACTTGATCCCCCCTTGAAAACGCTTTGCTTTTTTGTTGTCCAGTGTACTTCCGAACCACCAGTTATCATGACACGGAAGAATGCCTGCGCTCGCCATGTTGCAAAGTCTGGCGGGATTCTTGGTCAGGAATAGATACCGATGCTGCGGCGCTTTTTCGCAAGCATCGAATACCTGATTAATCCATTCGTCCGGCACCCAATCCCCGAACAGGTCAGCCATCGAACACACGAAAATGTTGCGCGGCTTTTTCCATTTTTGCGGCTCGTCCAGCTTGTAGCGGTGGAAGGTTGGCTCAAATCCGAACGGATACGCCGCATTGGTTATACTTCCATCCTTGTTCTTCTGTTCCCACGGATAGTCAAGTTCTAGTGGTTTTCCCGTTCCTTTTAGCATCCCACGCGCAATCAGATGCCGTTGGCATTGACATTCTGGGTCATATATTTCCATTGGCCTGAACCGTTCCGCGATCCTGCGGGCATAACAATATTCGCACCCGTGCAGACACCCTGTAACCGGGTTCCACGAAGCATCCGCCCAATCGATTTTTGTTTTAGCTCCCATGGTTCATTCCTCCCACTTCGCTGCCGCCATCTGCTCCGGCGTGGGCTTCCAGTGCCAGCGCATCGCTCCAATTCATCCGATGGTCAAAGCTCCAATCCATGCCGCGCAAAAAAGCGAAGAAACAAACGATCACCCAGATCAGACTTGCGAGAAAAACCCCTTCCCAAAAACTCATGAGATCACCTCCAAAAAATTCTTTGCGCACAAAACCGCCCAATAAAGGATGATCCAGCCCCAAGCGTCCTTCTTCCGGCCCAGCCGAAAGTAGACGATCATGGAAATAAGAAACAGCAGGAAAACAGGCACCATCAGCCCTCCTTTTCGCCGCAGGGGTACATTTCGCAGCACCGCCCACGGTAAACGCAGTCGGGAACCAGTATCCCGGCCATGGCGGGTTCTTCGGAAATGATCTCTTCGCAGACCATGTACCATAGGTCGCGGGTGGCCACGTCCGCCTTTCGGCACAGCCGCCTTCGGCTGATGTTGATAAGGGCCTGCGCATTGGCCTCAAAGGTGACCATGACGGGCGCGTCCTGCGGGGCCTTGGTGCGGTCGTAGTTGCTTTGACGGTCGTTGCGCTGGGATTGGACGTACCATTCCACCCCTAACTTGTGGCGCACAAGGTGGTTGCTGACGTAGTAGGGCACCCCATGCAGGCGGATCGTCCACACCAGCGAACGAGTGGGGGAATGCTCCGCCAGAAGGATTCTGTGCTTCCAGCTTTCGGAGGGAACCTTGACGGTCTCCTTGCCCTCCGTGCCCACGGCCAGCGCGTAGCATCGCGCCCATTCCTCATCCGTGGGCTTCCGCAAAATGTCGATCGTAATCATTGCTCTTTACTCCAATCCAAATTGCTGCATCATCTGTTCCATCTTGTTCCGGGCCGTCTTCTGCCGCCTGCCGCCGCCGGATACCTTGCATGGGGTACACATTTCCACGATGCGGTCGTAAATGCGCCGGTGGGTCACGTCCTCGGCATTTTTCAGGGCCGCCATGGTCAGGTTGGTGGTGACGATCAGGGGCTTTTGGGCCTTGTACCGGGCGTTGATGATCTCATACACCTGTTCGCCCATGTACTCGGTGTCACGTTCCGTGCCCACGTCGTCCAGCACCAGAAGGGGCGCTTGGGCCACCATCCGCAGCACGGCTTCCCGCTCCGCGCCGAAGTCCTTTTGCATGGCGTTGACCAGCCTGGGCAGGGTGGTCATAGTGGCCGGAATCCCCTTGTCGATCAGAGCGTTGGCGATACAGGCCGCCAGAAAGGTTTTCCCGCCGCCTACGTCGCCCCATAGCAGCAGACCGGCGTTGTTTTCCGCCGCCCATTCCCAGTTGTCCGCATAGGCCCGGCAGAACTGGCTTGCCTTTGCGTCCTCCTGATCGTCCACGTCAAAGGTGCAGCCCCGGTATTGTTCGTCCGTCATGCCCTGACGGCGGTAACGGTCGATCCGCAGGGCCATTTCCTGCCGTTTCCGGGCCTCTTCCTCCGCCGCCAGCCTGTCCCGCTCACATTTGCACATGCAGGGCACTTTGTTCCGGGCGATCAGGCCCTCCACCTCAAACCATGTCTGTTTTCGTTCCCCGCAGACGGCGCACACCCGCAGCCCTTCTTCGTCGGTCAGGTCGTCCGGCGAAGCGTTGTCCCGGCTCATGGCAGGCCCAAGGGCCGCCGCAAACAGGTTTGTTTCCATTGGGTTCCCTCCTTACCACGGCACTTGGTCGCCGTTGTCGTAATCGTCCCGGTCGATCTTCCGGGCCTGTGTGTGCCCGTCCCGGTTCTTTTCCCACGTGCGGACAGCCGCTTTCCAGTCCTTCATTTTGTTCTTGCCGACCATCCAGCCCTTGCCGGTGTAGAAGTCCACGAAGGTTTCCGGGTTGACGGTGTTTCCCCGCTCCCGGCAATAGGCCCGCACTTCCTCCACCGTGGGAGGAATGAACCGGGTCTGCTTTTTCTCTCCCGGCAATTCGTCAGAATTGCCCCTATATAGATTTATTACATTCCCATTTACATTCCCATTCCCATTTCCATTACCATTTTCATTATCAGCCAGATTTGCTAGGTTTTGCTTAGCTTTGCTAGGTTTGCTAGCGTTTGCTAGCGCTTGCTTAGCTTTGCTAGCATTTGCTGCCTTGGCATATCCTCCGGCGCGGCCCGCCTCCGCCCTGCGTTTGCAGGTTTCTTCGTACTTTTTCAAGTCCCGGTCGAGCTGGGCGCGGATGAAGGAAAAGGCCATCATGGGAATAGGTTCAAGGCTCGGTTCCGCCCCTGTTTCCACATAGTCGAAAATCGCCATCAGCAAACGGCCCTGATCTTCCGGGGGAAGAAGCTCGAAATGCTGCCTGTAATCGCAGTACAGGACGAAGCTCTTTTTGTCAGCCATCGGCACCGCCTCCCATGCGGTACTGTTTCACGCTGCAATTCTCGCCGAAACGGTTCTTGACCGTGACCATGTGGCCGGTGATGTTGTGGCCGTCCTTTTTCAGCTCCGACACACGGGAGGCAAGGCGCATGATCCCGAGGTCTTTCAGGGCCTCGTATTGGGTGATGGAGCCAAATTGTTCTAGGTAGTCTAGCACCCGCTGGGCCTGCGTGGGTTTTCGGTTTTCCGTCATATGTCCCCATCCTTCCTGTGCATACTCCTTTCCGCCGAAAATCCGTCCGGGTAGCGGGCTTGGAGCTTTTCAATATTCATGCGCATAATGGTTTCCAGATCGTAGTCAATGGCCGCCGCCGTTTCCGCAACGTACCAGAGCACATCCCCCAGTTCCTTTGCCACGTGCTCCCTGTCCAGCGGATGGCGCTGCATCTGGTTTTTCTTGATGAGATCGGCGATCTCGCCGGATTCGCCACAAAGGCCCAAAGCGCCGTTGACAATGTGTTCGCTTGGGGTCAGCTCTCCGTTGCTTGTCCGCATGGCCAATTTCTGATATTCATTGATGGTCATTGTTCTGTTCCTCTCTCGCTTGTAATTCATGGCCGGAAGCATATTCCCGGTACAGTTCAAACCAGTCGTCAATGGTCATGGTGACCAGAATTTCCGCATTGTTCTTTTTGTGGAACACGGCTGGGAGGGCGTTTCCGCCCCCCGCTTCCGCGTCCCGGATGGCTTGGCTCATCCACTCGTACAGGGCCATACGCTCTTGGTGCTTGGCTTCCACGTGGATGCCCGGCAGGCCCACCACGTCCGACGCGTCGCCGGTATTGCCGCAATACTGCGCCGTCCGCCGCGCGTCGTAGCCCTGCGAACGGAACACAGCCGCCAGCAGGCGTTCAAACCGCGCTCCCTTTTGCTTGCTGTTGACCGGCATTGCTTTCACCGCCTTTCGCTTCAAGGAGCTGTTTCAGCCGGGCGTTTTCCGCTTCCAGCCGTGCCAACTCCATGCCGTCATGGGCAATGGTCTCCATGATGTAGTCGTATTCCGCCGCCGTGATGGTGACGGTCTTTGCTGCTTTTGTCATCACTCGTCCTCCAATTCGGCCCGCCCCGCTTTGCGTCGCGGGCTTCGTCCTGCGGTAGCCCCTTACGGGGCTGTCCTCGTCCTAGATTCGTTTCACTCATCCTCAAATTCGATCCAATTCATGGGGTCGCCGAAGTCCAGCTTTAGGCCCATCCGCTTGTAGACGGCCTGCACTGCGTCCGCGCTGGTAAAGCTGTCCACGATATACCGCTGCATCACGTGCAGCACCCGGTGACAGCGCTTGCCGCCGAACCCGTGCAGGTCGGAAAGGGCCATGCACACGGCGGCGAAACAGATTTGATAGGTTCCGTTGATCCCCGCCGTTCGCCCGTCCTCGTAGGCTTTGTCAAGGTCTTTCGGCGTGATCCCGTTTTTCAGCAGGGACGCGACCTTTTGATCGTGGCTCATCCGCTGCCATTTGGGTTGCTGCTTCTGGGCGGCCCGGCGCTGTGCTCGGTTCATGGCCGGTAGCCCTCCAATACGACGTATTCATCCGGGTCAATAACAACGTTGGCCCCCTTCGCATTTACCCACCCGGTGCGCTCCCCTTCGTAATAACTCATGACCAGCAAAATATCGCCGTCGCAATAATTTTCGCCGTGGTCGTTCTCGCCCATTACGATTCTGATATACTCGCCCGGTTCTGCCCACCTTTTTACTTTCCGCACTTCGGGTTTCTCCCCGGCCTTCCTTTGGCTGTTCCACAGCCGATCAAACGCCAGCTCCGCGCCCTTTCGCCAGTTGAACTTGTCTTCCGGGTTCCTACGGGCAACGGCCCCCTTGATTTCCTTGCCGTCAATGGTCATGATGGCTCTGGTGGTGTCGCCGTCGCAATCAATCACAATCCGATAATGCTTTCGTTGGGTAAAATCAATCTTGTCGAAATCAACGACGTTGCGGTCGTAGTGACCGTTGCTTTGCGTCAGCTTGCCGTTCATGTAAAAACCAATTTCCAAAACTGAACATTCGGGAACATGATAAGTGATTTTCTTATCGCCGTTCCAGACAACCCCGCGCTTTTCGCACTCGTTCAGCACCGCCATTTTCTGCTTGTCGTTCTTGCAGCGAATATCCACTTTCCCGGCGAAAAAATCATTGATGGTGTACTTCTTCATGGCTTTTTTCCTTTCATTCTCTTTCATTCGGCCTTCCATAGCCCGTGGTGCTATTCCTGTGGCGCTCCTTCGGGTCGCCCCAGCTGATTTTCAGCGGGCTGGACGGCACCCGCAGCTCGTACAGGCGGCAGCCAGCTTCAAAAGCCTCGTGATAATGGGCGCTCTCTTGGCAATAGCAGCGGAAGCCCTCCGCCCCGTGCACCTCCGGCCAATGCCAAAGGCAAGTCTGGCATTTACCGGGGCGCTTGGTCTTGTTGATCTTCATGTTGATCGGCATACACGTTACTTCCTATTTACGCTTCTCGTTTTATCAAGTAATAGTTCCCGGAAGAATCGCAGGCGGCCTTATTTTTTTGCAAACAATTACTTATATATCCAGATGTTCTTCCAAGAAACCGCCCGGCCTCCGACATGGAACAAAATCTATAGTTCATTTCGTCGGAAGAAAGGATGACCGCTGACTGGTTCTTCCGATAAAGTCCATCTGAAAAGCCTTTTTGGATATTTTCTTTCAGACTGACCCATTCCAAGTTAACCGAACGGTTATTCATAGGATTTCCGTCAATGTGGTTCACGGTCATTCCTTCCGAATAGCCGTCACACCATGTCAGCGCGACCAGCCTTGCAACAAGAAACGTGTACTCTTTGCCGTCTTTCCACAGACCGACACGTGCGTCTTTTCTGCCGCGCCTGTTTGTGTAGCATTTCTGTTTCAAGACGCGCTGTTTCCAAACCCGTTTCGGATACCGGGAATTGCTGGTTGTTTTCCCTTCGCAAGTCCTGATGTTTCCAAAGTTTGACGCTTGATACAATTTTTCAAAACCGGGAATATCAAGCCATTTTTCCATTTTCATCACCACCTTTCTTCCCCGTTAATCAAAAGGGAGGTCGTCGTCCGTGACTTCCTGATACCCGTTGTTCTGGGCCGGGGCCGCGCTCTGGGTCTTGCTGCCCAAGGGCTTGTCCTTGGGCAGGGTGTAGCTGCCCTCCCGGACGCTGTCGGCGCTGATGGCCCGGAAGGGGCGCACCGCCCAGCCGTGCTGGCCGTTGTAGTCCCATTCCTCATTGCGGAACAGAATACCAACGGTTTTTCCCGTCAGGCTGTTTTCGTTCCAGTCCCACGTATAGCCGGGATTGCTCCGTTCCACCGCCGTCACAAAGCCCTTGAAGCTGCTCTTGGTCATTTCGTCCTTTTCGCTGCCGTCGTCCAGCGGCAGCCAGACGCGCAGCAGGCCGCGCCACTTCTTGTCCGCGTTGACGTTGGCGTTAAAGTCCCGCTGGAAAAATCCGGCGTGTTCTCCCTCGGTGATGTCGAACAGTAGGCACAGCTGCGGGCCGTAGTTCGTGTCCTGTACGCGGACTTGCTTCACCTTGCACACATACGCGCCCAGCGGCAGCTTGGGCCGGTCGGAAAAGGCTTGTACGGAATCCCAGTTGTTAGGCTTGCGAATCATGGTTTATTCCTCCTTAAAAATCTTCCAATGCTTTCAGTACTTCGGTCATGTCGTTGTCGATGATGTTTTCCGTGAACGCTCCCAGCGGCGTTTTCGCCGTGGAAAAATTGGCCTGTGTCTCGAAGACGTGTCGCCCGTCGATCACCTTAGCCAGCAGCACCGTGGGGAACTTGCTTTCCAGCGTGATCTTGTCCAGCTTCTTGCCGCTGGTCTTGATCCGGGTGAACAGATAGCCGTTGTCGTCGTGGTCGGTCTGGGTGTGCGCCACAAAAATGACGGTCACGTCCTCCCGCATGGTCAGGGAGTAGTCCACGATGTCATAGATGGCGCAGGCCAGATCAAGCCACTTGTCATAGCCCTTTTCCTTGCTCCGGCGCATTTCGTCCGCCACCATGATGCCGTTGATGGTGTCCACGACCACCGTTTTCACGTGGGCAAATTCCTCGCTTTCGTTGATTCGGTGGAGCATTTTCAACACGATCTCCTGCTTGTCGGTGCAAAGGTAGTTCTTGTTTTCCGTGTTGTACTGCTTTTTCCAGCCCTTCCACGACAAGCCTTTTTTATCGCAGTCGATGTAGCACGTGGTCTTCGGGTCGAGGTTCCGGCAGGAGGTCGTTTTCCCGCTGCCGGATTCGCCCATCACACAGATGACCTTGCTCATTCTGCGTCACTCCTTACTTGATATTGATATTCAGCTTTTCAGCCACCGCCGCGCCGGGAATCTCTTCCCCGGCTTTCAGCGCCTTTTTGACCTCGGTTTTGTCGATCTCCGGCTCCCTGATCCGCAGCAGCTCCGGGCGGTTGACCACGGCCCACGTGCGCAGCGTCCCTTCGTCGGCGATCTCCACCGCCTCCGACTTGCGGAAACTGACAGCGCATTTTTCGGTGGCGAATTTTGCACCTTGAAGGGCCTTTCCCAGCCATTCTTTCAGGCCCTTTGCCTTATTCGTGGCCGCCTTTTCACGGGCCTCAAACGCCTGCTTTTCGGCCTTAAAGGCTGCCGCGTCGGCTTCCAGATTCTTGACCCAAAGGGCCACGTTTTCCAGCTTGGCTTTCCGCTCCATTTGCAGCGCGTCCAGCCGTTCCCCGTCGATGATCTCGCCGGTTTCCTGATCGATGCAGGCCATGATTTCTTCGTCGATCTGCCATAATGTTGCCATCTCTGTTTTTCTCCTTTTATTTTCTTAGGTTGCAGCAGTCGTTTTTGTTGAAATTGACACATTCCCTGAAGTATGCATAGGCTGCGTCTTCATCCTCACACACGGAAACCTCATCAAAGCCGGTGATCTTCGCCAGCGCGTCCAGCTTTTTTTCCAACGGCAGGTGGCTGTATCCGGCGTGTTTAACCGTGTACTCGCTGTAATCCAGCGGCAGCCACGACCGTATCCAGTGATTGACCCGCAGGAACTCCACAATGATTTTCGGGCACTGGATGGCGTTCAGCCGGTCGAAATCCACAAACTGTGGAACATATGGGGATAACCGCACCGCCACATCGAAGCCCTCCGCCTGCAAGGTCTCAATGGCCCTGATCCGCCGCTCGGTGGATACGGCCTTTTCCGCCGGAATCCACGTGGTGCTGATCTGGATATGGGCCAGCCGCTTGTCCCACTCCACGCTGAAAACCTGATGCCCGTGGGCTTCAAAGGCTTTCCCGATGCTGCGCGTTCCGGCGAACAGTTCCAGTACCTTCATTCTTCATGTCCCTTTCCATGATGGAATCTGGCCATGAATGGCTTCTGCCGTTCCGGGTCAGTCCACGGTCACTTCCCGCCGGAAATGTTCGTCCAAGCATTCCGCGCAAATGGCTTCGCCGTTGATCTCGTAGTAGTAGTCCTCCGCCACCGGCTTGCCGCAATAGCTGCATTCCGGCACTTGGCTTTCCAGCCGGGCCAGCTCCGCGTCGTAGGCGGCAGCGTCGGCCTCCGGGTCGTCAGTGTATCGAAACATGGGCTTCCCCTCCTTTCTTGCGGCCCGTTCCACGCCTTGCGGCGCGTTACGGGCTTCGCGTCTGCGGAGCGGCTTCGCCGCTGTCCTCAACGCTCGGTGCTGCGCACCCTTTCTTGATTTCGTAGTCGATTTTCACGCCCGTCTGGTCGGCGTACAGGTTGGCCAGAAGGGAAAGAATCCTTTCAGCCGTTGGGGTTTCATGCATCTGGCCCACCTCCGTGTCATTTTTCTTCCAACCCGTCGGCCATGATCTGCGCCCATGCCCGGTAGGCGGTTATCAGCCTTACCATTCGCCAGCCCTGCGCAGCTCGTGGTAAATCATGGTGTAGCAGACCAGCCACCCGCCGGAGATCATCAGCGCCGCAAGGGTGGCCGTATTCAGGCTTTCAATGGCGCACAGGGAGCAGGCGAACACGATGGCCGCAATGGTGGTCAGAATGTTCATAAATCTCTTCATGGGGCTTCCCTCCTTCCCTTATTCGTCAAGGCTTTCCGCCGTTTCGTCCAGCTCCGCCAGCCGGTCTTCGATGTTCTCCATCGTCAGGCCCTTGGCGGCCAGCTCCCGGCCCTTCCGTTCCTCAAAACGCAGGGTGTTCATGTACGCCCGGCGGCGGTTCATCAGGCGGACGTACTTTTCGTACAGGCGGACATGTTCCGATTCCCGCAGGCGGGAGATTTCCTCGTCGATCTCCTCCATCGTGTGGAGGCTTACGCTTCGTGGCATGGTCGTGCTCCTTTCGTGTACAGTTAAACTGTACTTTTGCTTCAAAAAAAATTACTCGCCAAATCGGATATAATTCAGAGATAACCCAAGTGCGCTTTCGATTTTCCCAAGCATTTTTACATTGGGATACCTTCGTCCTGCCTCCCATGCAATAACGGTGGATTCACTCACACCGCACTTTTCCGCAAATTCTTTTTGCGTCAATTTGGCATTTACACGTGCGGCGGCCAAAGAAAACGAAGGATAAGAAATGCTGTGTTCAGACATCGCGGTTCACCTCCCTTGCATAGTTCTTGCCCTCGTGACCTCCGGGGCGGGTGGCTTAATCTCCATTTTTGCCCCCTTCCGGGGATTAGCTGCCCCGGCTCGGCGTGTTGTTAATTATTGGAAATTTTTACGGATGCTGTTCAGCACCTTGCATTCTTCATCAATGTATCGATTCATGGCTACGCATACCGCAACATGTGGATTATCTTGGAGACTGTTCACAGCTTCCATCAGTTGATAATAAATATTGATAAAAACCCTCCTGTCGTCAGTTACTTGCGGAAAAATGCCACTCCACGTTTTGACCGTCTTGCCATACTTCATTTTGAGAACTTCCAGTTTCAGGGACTTCCAAGTATTGTTCATGCTCATTATTCTTGCTTCCTTTCGTTCGGCAGTACAGTTTAACCGTACCTGCAATGCTATATTACAATAATTTTTTGCCATTGTCAACAGGTAGACTGTACTTTTTGAAAGTTTTTCTTGATTTTTTTACAGGGAAGCTGTACAATGATCTTGGGCATAATAAATAAGGAAGGGAGGCGCGTAAGAATGAAGGATTTGGGAAACAAGCGTGTAATGTCCAAAAATTTGAAGCGGCTTATGGCCGAAAAGGGCGTTTCTGCTAAAGAATTAAGCCGAAGGCTTGATTTTCCATATACAACGCTTTTGTCGTGGCTAAAGGCAGATAACTACCCACGGATTGACAAAATAGAATCCATGGCAAATTATTTCGGGGTGCAGAAGTCCGACCTGATAGAAGAAAAGCTCACGGACGAACAAAAAGCGGGCAACGAAGCCCTTGCCGGGATCATTGTCCGCTTGAGAATGGATGCCGATTTCCGGCAGATCGTCGAGACGCTGGACGCGCTGGACGCTGAAAAGCTGAAAGGCGTTCAGCAGATGTTAGACGCTTTTGCTAAGTAAGGTAAGAATCAAGTCGATCAGCTCTATGTCATTGCAGGAAATCAGGGCTTCCGTGATGGCTTGCAGATATTCGTCTTTGGTCATTTTGCTTTTTCCTTTCATCACTTGAGGTAGGAACGCACGTTCTAAGAAACATCCTACAACAGGATTTTCAGGCTTGCAACCCTTTTCCCGATATTCGGAAAATTCGGAATTGCGGCGGGTGTGCAGCACCACCTACCACCCGCCGCGTCCCGGAATGACAGGCCATTTCTGACCCACCCAAAGCATAGGACAGATCAGGCCGAAAGTACACAGCCGGAGACGGCGATCCCGCCGCCCAAATGCTGGTACTTTGACCGCCGTACATCAGGAGGCAACAAAAATGGACAAAAATTGCGTAAACTGCACCCATCCGGGCCGTGACTGTATCCCATACCTGATGACCTTTACCAATGCCGAACTGCTGGAATGGGCGAAAATGCGGCGCGTGGCCCTGCATCTGTCCTACGAGGAATTATCGGAAAAGTCAGGCGTACCCCTAAGCACCATTGAACGAATGATGAGCCGGAAAGGAACGGATTGCCGCTTTGGCACCGCCCAGCCGGTGATCCGGGTGCTGTCAGGGTGCAGCGCGGAAGAGCTGGACTGCGAAAGCGTCAAGCAGCCGGACGAGGTGCTGGAAGAACAGCTAAAGGCCAAGGAAGAGATCATCCGGCACTTGGAGGAAGAAAACCAGCGGAAAAACGGCGTGATCGACCACCTGCACGCCACGGCGAAGGAAGACATAGAACGGGCCAAAGACGAAGAAAGCGAAAGCATTGCCTACATGAAGAAAAAAGAAAAAAGCTATCTGCGGTTGATCTGCACTTTGTCCATTGCGCTGTCGGTTACGCTTGTCGTTATCATTGCGGCGCTGGTGATGGATATGATGAACCCGGATAAAGGCTTTTTCTGGCTACGGAGTATGCTATAGCAACACGAAAAACGGAGGAACAAAGGGAGAGAAAACACATGGAAACAGGGAAATTTATGGGCGGAGAAAACTATATCGAAGAGGTGGCGGCCTATATCCGCGTATCCACGCAGGAACAAAAGCTGCACGGAATCTCACTGGAAGCACAGGTCGAGAAACTGACCGAGTATGCTCAGAATCACGGAATGAAAATTGTCAAATTCTACAAAGACGAAGGGGTTTCCGGGCGAAAACTCATCAAAAACCGGCCCGCTTTGCAGGAAATGATACAGGATGCCGAAAAAGGGAAATTCAAACGGATCATCTTTATCAAGCTGGACAGGTTCTTCCGCTCCGTGGCGGAATACCACGAATGCATGAAGCGCCTGTCCGTCGGCGGCGTGATCTGGACGGCCACGGAAGAAAAGTACGACCTTTCAACGCCAAGTGGGGAAGCGTTCGTCAACATGAAGCTGACCATGGCGCAGTTTGAAGCCGATCAGGCCGGGGAGCGTATCCGCATGGTCAACGAGTACAAGATCAAGTCAGGGCAGCCGCTTTACGGCTCCCAATGCCTGCCGTTTTGCTATGCCGTCGGCTGCCCCGAAGAGGGAGAACGACACAAGTATATCGGCAAGCGGGACGAAGAAATCATGCGGGACTTGATCGACTATGTGATGAAAAATCACTCCGTCCGCGCCGGGATGAACTATATCAACCAGAAATACAACAGAAATTTCCTGTATAACGCCGTCATGAATGCATTGAAGAACGAAATGATCTGCGGCACGTACAAGGGAAATCCGAACTACTGCGAACCGTATATCACGAGGGAAGAGTTTAACCAGCTGCAAAAGATCATTTCCCGCAACCCGCGCACGACGGAGAAGCGGACGTATCTTTTCACTGGCCTGATCCGCTGCCCACGCTGCGGTTACCGGCTGTCCGGCGGCCAGTACTACACTTATTCTCGCCCCAACAAGGAGACCGGGAAACGCGAAAAAAGAAGGGGCTACCTTGCGTATAAATGCGGACGGTCACGTGTCAACAACCAATGTGATTTTAACAATATCGTGCAGGAGCAGCGGCTTGAAAAAATGCTCTTGGAGCAGCTTGACGACATCATCGCAGGCAAAAAACTGCAGGCGATCAGCGTCAAGTCCGCCGGGAAAAAGGTCTCCAAGCATGACGTGGAGGCACTGACCGCCGAACTGGACAGGCTTAACTATGCTTGGCAAAAAGGCCGAATCAAAAGTGTGGAAGAGTACGACAAAAGCTACGACGACCTGATGGAGAAAATCCACGCTGCCGAAAACGAGCAGGCCGAATTGAACCAAGAGCCGGACTACGAGAAAATACAGGCGGTCTTGTCCAACGGCTGGCAGGAAATCTACAAAGAGCTGGACGGCGAACACAAGCGGGCCTTCTGGCGGTCGTTTATCGAGGAAATTCAAGTGGTCTGGTCGAAGGATAAAAAGGAGATCAAGGACATCATATTTTTTTGAAATTGTAGTTGTACATAATTTCTGTACCGAACGGCGCAGAAATTAAATACAAACAAAATGGCGGCTTCGGTCGCCGTTTTTCTTTGAAGAAAATAGTCAGAAAATTCAAAATACTTGTTGACAATATACCGCAAGCGGTATATAATAGTTACGTAATCAAGGAGGGGCCGCAGGCGGAATAAGCCGCCGGGCATAGGAGATAAAACCATGAAGTACGAAGTCGAAGTCGGCATCAATTACACCACCATCCCACAGGGCCACCGCCCCAGCACCTACAAATGCTACAGCGCCGCTGAGTGTGAGATCGTCGGCGGCTACGGCATCAGCACTTCTCAGGACTTCACCCGGGCCATGGTCACGGTGGAGCTGCCGGACTGGTGCGTTCCCAGCAAGAAATGGCGCTGGAATCTTTCCCGCCCCGGCTTCCACTCCACCAGCGGCAGCGACGATCTCTGCTTCGTTTCCTGCAATCAGAAGGCGGTAACGGACGAAATGATCTCCCTCGGCTGCCTCAAGCCGGACGGCCAGAAGGCGCTGATCCTGCAGGCCATTGATAGCGGCCTCACCTTCTGGTTCCCCGGCGAAAACGGCCAGATGGAGCAGAAGCCCCTAAAGCCCCTGTCCATCCGCTGGATCGATAAATAACGACGCACACCCGCCCCGGAGGTCACGAGGGCAGGAGGGAAAGCCGTGCAGCAAAAAGACGTTCTCGCCACTTACGAGGTCACCAAAAGCATGAAAGAGACTGCCCGAAAATTAAAATTGTCGCAGCAGACGGTTCGCCGCGTCCTGATCTCCAATGGTATCTATCCATCGGAGCGGACACGGGAAGTCGCCCGCCTGTGCCTGATGGGCATGACCGTGCCGGAGATCGCCGAATATCTCGGGATATCCCCAAAAACCGTACAGACAAACTTGCCTTATTCGAAGGGCGGCTATGCGACAGGACAGAGAACAATAAATGCTGAAAGGATCGCTGACTGCCGCATACGGAAAAAATTAGGGCTGCCGCCAGCGAAAAGAGAACAGGCTCCACACAGTAAATATACGGACAACCCGATCAACAATGCCAGACTCTCCAAAGGAATGACGCAAAAGAAATTGGCTTCAATAATCGGATGCAGCCCGGGCACCGTCTCTTGTTGGGAACGAGAGGTACAGTCGCCCAGCCCCCAAAACTTGGAAAAGCTCCGTGATGCGCTCGGCATCGAAGGAAAGGAGGATTCCAATGCCCAGAACTGACCCCCGCCCACGCGGGACGAACTCACCCATCACAGCGTCCCGCCTCGCCGCCGGT